>OFBU01000041.1_pt1 | contig 20795 bp, 22 predicted proteins | sample 1520681 | NCBI WGS metagenome assembly OFBU01 (sample SAMEA3696450, study PRJEB22514) | metagenome | biome: water; feature: marine; material: hydrothermal vent | place: Pacific Ocean | collected 2014-08-16 | depth 1514 m
TAACCAAGTTATTGCTTTTGTTTCAATAGACTCGTTAATTTCTCACCCAAGCTATTTAAAATAAATAATATAGCATATAAACGAATATATTTTGATAAGTTTGTAATAGCAAGGAATATTTATCCTGCAAAAGATGAAGATAGAGTAAGCAAATATCTTTCTAAGGCTTGGGTCTTCTATATTAAAGGCTTTGTTGATGTAGAGTTTCCTCTTAAAGACTTTAAAATTGAAGGAAATACTTTTATTTATAAGGGTAGATTCAAATATAATGGTGAAATTCTCCCCTATGTTTTAACTATTACTATTCCTGCTGAAAATTTTTATGATGTTTATGAAATAGAACCTCAACCTATTTCGGAAGAAGATGCGGAGAATATTGGGAGGATGGTTGGAGCTGTTGTTGCTCCTGTTGGAGGTTATCTTGGTGTAAGGGGAGGAGGAAGCTTAGGTAATGTAGTATGTAATTTTATCCCTCAGGCGGCGAGATTTAAGGCGATATGTGGTGTAGCAGGTAGTATTGTTGGTGGTGTTGTAGGTGGTGCAGGAACATATCTTTCTGTTTCTCGTCTTACCTACAAACTGGTTAATGGTTTTCGTTTTGTTGATAAGCTTACTGTGGAAGAAAAAAATAGACTATTAGAAGAGGCAAAAAAGCTTATACTGCTTGATATTGCATCAGATTCTGATTTGCAAAGAGAATTAAAAAAAGCATTTGAAAATTATGTTAGAAGCTATTTTTCTCGCTATGGTATAGAGATAAGTAAAGTGGTATATGAAACCTCTGGAAATATAAACAATGGAGGGAACTAAAATGAAATTTTTTGGAAGATTACTGTTATATACTTTTATTGCTTTGGTTTTGGGGATTGTGTCTCTCTTTATAATGAAGAAGACCTTACTAAATAAGGTGCGTGTTTCTCAAACCAATACAAATCTAATAGAAACTATAGACAAAAATCTGTTTAAAACATATCAAATGTCAATAGATGCTTTTATTAATTACAACAACAGGTATGTTGGAGTTATCCCCTATGTTGTCCAGGCAGGTTTTGATCTAAATAGGGCTAAAGTGGAGAGACTTCAGGATGGTTCTTTTCTTGTGAAACTTCCTGCTCCAGAAATTACGAATGTTAATCAGGGCGAAGGAATTTGGGTAAAAAATAGTTCTGATACTTCTTTCCTGAAACAATTCATGAGGTATGGGGAACTACAGGCAAAATATGTAGCACTTGAGAGAGGAATTCTTGAGAAAGCCAATAAGCATGCAAGAGAGTTTCTTCCTGAACTTTTTGCCTCTTTAGGAGTAAAGGTAAAAGTTGAAACCACTGAACCTGAGAAAGTTAAGTATGTTGTTATTTCTTCTAAACGGTGTGGTGTTGACTTTAGAATTCCTGAAGAAATAGCTAAAAACTTTCAATTTATAAATTTAGATAAAGAAAGTGCTCCTTTCTGTATCATTTTTGAAAGTAAAGATAAGAGAATAATAGGAGTTCTACAGCCTCCACCGTTAGGATACGTAGGAATTTTTGATTACGTTAGAAACTTTAAAGAATATAAGCAATTTTCCGTATTTAATCCAAAGCTATTACATTATGGTAGTTTTTATTCGTTTCCAGAATTTTTGTACAGTATTGCTGGTAAGAATTTAATTTTGAAGTGGGGACCACAGGATACCTCTACTTCTATTTCCGATCCATCCGATTTCAGAGAGAAGTTTCCACAAATAGTTTTTGTTTCCTCAACTTTAAACGATAATCATTACACTATAGATGAAGTTCACGATTGTTTTGGAATTACTAAATCCCAGTGGGAACAAGCCTCAATGAAGGAAAAAAGAAGACTTATTTCCTCATATTTCATGTACTTACCAAAAGTTTTTCGCTTCGATGACCAAACCATGTTATTAACTACTGAAGAAGATTATAGAGATATGCCAGAAAAGGTAAGGGAAAAACTATATGAAGAGGATTTTAACTGGATCTTATTCCAAGTTTATGAACGTCCAAGCAAGTTTGTTGTTCTTCATCATGAATCGTTTTGGATTTTTGGTAATGATGGATATGTTAGATATGTGGAAGATATTGATGATTCTGATAGTAAATCTGTGGAAATTCCATATGCTGATTTTTCCAGAGGATATTGGAGGAAAGATGGGTGTTTCTGCTTAAAAGAAGAGCTTTGCTTTAGTAGAGAAATATCTCCGATAATAAAAAGACTCATGGAATACGGCTTCTTGAAATTCTATGAATGAAGAACTATAAGGGTGTAGTATGGAGTATCCAATAGTAATAAAGCCTGCATGGAGATCTTATTTAAAGCACTTTCTGTTTTCCATCTTGAGTTTTGTGGGAGCGATATATTTGCTCGTATACTATCCTTTAACTCAGGATGTTTTATTGATTTTCTCATTCTGTGTAGGATTAGGAATCTTGTTTTTTTTATTGGCTGTTCTTAATAGATATTCAAATAGACTTGAAATATGGGAGAATAGAATAGTTTTGGTTAAAGGAATTATTGCAAGGGATGAAGTGGAAATATCTGTTCCAAACATTAGAACATTTAGAATTGAACAAAGTATATGTCAACGGCTATTGAGAATAGGAAATATCTATATTGCTTCTGCTGGAACAACTGATTATGAGGAAAAAATCTTTGGTGTATCTGATCCAAAGAAAGTGAAGCGAGCTATTTTTGAAAATTTAAAATAGAATAAGGAGGTAAAAGATGTCTTCACAAATAATTACCGTAAAAATAGAAGGTGTTGAGGATTTAGATATTAGGTTTTTCTCTTCCTTCTTATATAACTTAAAAGTCTATTCTACAGCGATATATACATTACTCACTAAAAAAAATTTAACGGATGAGGAAAAACATATTGTAGATAAGCACATCATTAACAAAGCTAAGCTATTCTTAAAGAAAAAAGATCTCTCTCATATTTTCGAAGAAATCCAAAAAGACTCTAATTTTTTAGAGGACTTATTTGTATATGTAAATGACAGTCAAACCACAGAAAGATCTTATAAAAAGTATGAATTTTTCATAAGTGATGAGTTCATCATAAAAATTTCAAACATAAGAAAAAATTGTTGGGAAATAAAGTTTTTATCTTCTTTAACGCCAGAGCAGATAAGAGCTATTGGTGATGCAGTAGCAAAAATAATAGGAGCTTCTGGTGCTGCAATAGCAAAAATAATAATAGCAATCGCTATTGCAGCAGCAATATATAACTGCATAAAATCCCACTATTGCAAGGATTTAATTGCTATATTGAAAATATTCATTTCGTAAAACGACATTTCAATAATCCACTTCTTCCTCAACATAAACTGGAAATCGGAATATATGCTCTTTTTCATTTCAAACTTTAACAACCTTTGAAGATAATGTCATAGTAATGGTATTTTTATGTACCATAATTTAACCTTGTGAAAACAATTACTATTTATCTCTTTCTCATTATCCCCAAACGAAGGCATCAATAGTATAATTCCAGGCTCAACATTTTCCTTCCTTATGTCTTTTAGTCTTCCATATAACGAAAGTTGCTGGATATCTTCCTTTAGAGGTTCTTCCTTATACTTTGCGTCAATTACTGTTATTTCATCTTCAACCTCAACGAGAAAATCGGGAATAAAGTTACCCTCCTTGGAACATTTAAACTTTGGCTGATAGTGAACAGCATTTTTTCCGTACCTTTCTTTTATCTTTTTCAGAGCATAGAGTTCAAATAAAAGCGGCATGTTAATAAAGTAGGGAAAAACTTCACAAACTGAGAAGTCCTCCATAGAGGAGAAGGGATTAAAGCCTAAGTTCTGAAGAATTATCTTTGCCAAAGATAGAGCTTTTCGATATTCTGGATAGAAAGGAGAGACTCTCACTTTCTTGAAATCTTTCTCTTTAATAGCTTTAAAGCTTACATTCTCAAATGACCAGATAAGATAGGCAACTTTTCTTTCAAGCTCTGGAATTCGCTGTAAAAACTTTCCTTTTGAAGAAAGGATAAAGTTCTTTATCTGAACCAAAGCAGTTTTTAGAATGATATTTACCAAATTATCCTCTTTATACTCGTAGAAGTTGCAAACAGGTTTAGTTAAGGTACCCCTTAGGAAATTTTTGGTAGTTTCCTTTACCACTAATTTTCCCTTAACACGAGAATTAAGTTCTACTGTCCTTCTAACATAATCCTTTTTAAGACCTTTTTTTACTATTTTTTCAAGCAGATAAACAAAATTCAAAATAGCAAAGACCGTTAATTCTTCAGAATCGTTATCTACAGGGATGGGAGAAGAACTAAAGTTGAAACTAAATAAGCGTCTTGAGTAATCTTTCGAGTCCATACTTTTAGACACAATCCCTGAAATGTAGTCATCCTCCAAAATCTCTTTTAAGACTTTAACAAAATTTATCCTCTTGCCACCTCTCTTTTTCGGAGCAACCCGGACATAAATCTTCTCTTCTTCTGAAACCCACCAATATCCAACATAGTAATAAGTCTTGAGAGTAAATGTTGAATTCTCCTTCACTTCCAGGTATAGTCCTAAGCTCTTTGTAGGATCAACTTTTATATTTTCCGTTTTGAAGGGAAAGTAGTCTTTCAACTCTTGAAAGATTTCAATCGTTATATTAGAAGCAATAGGTAAATGTTCCTCAATTTCCTCTTTAGCTTCATTCTTAACCTCAATTTCCTTCTCTTTGAGCCATTCAACAAGAGATTTAGGTTTCATTTTGAGCTTAACTACCTAAAAGAGATATTTCTTTACAACATCCTCGTTTAAGATATCCAGACTTTCAATCTTAAACACCTTCTTCACAGCTTCTTCCAACTTTCCTTTTATCAATATTCCATCTTGTTCATATTCTTTGAGGAGAGGAATAACTTGGTAAACAAACTTTAATGCCAACACCTCTGCTTCAGCAGACTTATCGTCCAATCCTTCTAAGTCTTTCAGTTCTTTAATTTCATTCTCCTTTGCTATGAAGTAGCTATGTCCCACTTTGACATCATCAACGGCACTTCTAAAGTCAAAGGATAGGTTTTCTTCTCTGAAGAGCTCTTCTATGAATTTCTCATAGAGTTCCCTCGCCTTAGGATGACTAATGGCATTTTTATCAGGCTTAACGTCAATAAAGACAAATCTTCTGCGAATGGCGTAATCTATATGACCGATGCTTTTGTCAGCAGTATTCATAGTACCGATTATGTAAAGATTCCTGGGGATTTTCAACTTTCTTATTTTTTTATTATCACTGCCATTTTTCTTCTTAACTTCATAAGGGGTTTCTACCTCTTTGCCCCTATACTCCAAAGCGTATATGAGCTCTCCTAATACTGCAGGAAGATTAGCCCTGTTGATTTCGTCAATTATCAAAACAAAAACTTCTTCTTTTTCTTCTTCCGCTTTTTCGCAAAGCTCTGCAAATATTCTGTCGTTGGCTTCAAAAACTAAAGTTCCATCCTCACTTTTGAGAGAGATTCCTCTAACAAAGTCCTCATAGGAGTAAGAAGGATGAAACTGAACTAATTTTATGTTTTCCCTAATTCTCTTTCTAAATTCCATTTTAATTTCTTCTTTTTCCTTAAATCTCTTTTTAAGCCAATTTATAAAAGTTTTAGCAACTCCTGGAGCATATGTGGAGTCTTCTACTGTCGGGGAATAATCTTCTGGATTGCAAAAACTTTTCTCTAGAACGCGTTTAATGCCGTCCTTAGTAACACTTGCACTCTTTTTCTCCCCATTTATATATATATTCAAGTTTCCATTATTATTCTTTTTAACTTCAAAAGGACTTCCTTCCGCAACTGTTTCGAGAATTTCATTATTAACAGCGTCCACAAACTCATCCCACAATTCGTCTACTTTGTTTAATATCCAATCGCAACAAACAAGTTCCTCTGCAACTTTTTTGGCAAGAAAAGTCTTTCCTGTTCCGGGAGCTCCCTGTAAAATCACCTGTCCAAAAAGTTTCAGAAGTTTCTTAATGTTTTCTTTCTGCCTTTTCATCTCTTCTTTCCTTTTCACCTCGCTAAGTTTAGTAAGCCATTCTTCCAGATATTTGTAAGTTTGTCTTTCAGGATTTTTAAGGGACTGTAGAGTACCCTGCGTCACAGGCAATTTATCAAAGGAGAGATTCAAATTCTCTTTATCTTCATCGAAAAAACTCAGAATCTCTATTTTCCTACGGTGTCTAAACCAAGGCTGTCCTTCTTCATCTGTGTCTTTACTCATAAAGTAATCACTGGAGACTTTAACTAAACCTATAGGAGTTCCTCCCTGTCTGATTAAAACAATATCTCCTACTTTCATTTCATCTCGAAATTGTTTGATGATTCCAAAAGTTCCTTTTTTCACTCCTCTTTTTTTACTATTCTCAATAGCTCTTTCAATATCTTCATGTGTCCATTCGCTAAAAGGTTTATCCGCTTTTTCGCCAGCAATCTCTCTCCAGATGTCAAAACCTATTACATGATGCTTCTTCAGAATCGCCTTTATTCTCTCTGGTGGATAATCAGCCTCCTCACCTCCCGGATGAAGTTGCATATGCCAGAACGTCATCTTTCTCTTTTCCTTTTCTAAATCTATACTTTGTTAATTGTAGCACTATCATTTGTAATCACATGACGAATCTCCTGCCGATTGGTTGGAGTCACCGTTTGAAGAATAATTTTCTTAATATCCATCAAAAAACGACCGTTTAAGTAGAGAATAATCTTTGTGGAAATATTTGTATTTCTAAGTAGTATATTTCTGAAATAAAAACGGCAGTATATGTTTTTATCGTTATTTTGGATACTTGTCAGTTTCTTCAAAAAGAAATAACATAATAGTGCTATTAAGAGTGCTATTGGAGGTGCCGTGATTGTAACAGCTAATGAGTTAAAAAGACGAGGTATTTCTTATATTTCCCATCTTCTCGAAAAGTTTGAGAATGTTTTTATTTCCGTTAGAGGAAAAAAGAAGTATGTCATTCTCAGAGTAGAAGATTATGAGAGGCTGAAGGAACTTGAACTTGAAAACGCTATAAGGGAAGCAGAAAAGGATCTGAAAGAAGGTAGGTATGTTGTTGAAACCGCAGAGGAACACTTCAAGAGGCTTGGAATTTGAGTAAATACAAGTTAATTTTCACAGAAAGCTATTTAAAAAGGGAAAAGAAATTCCTCAAAAGACATCCGGAGTATTTCTTTAAAATCCTTCTCAAAAGAAGAACATTGATAAAACTTCACGCAATTTCTCCAAATCTTGCAAGAGCCTCTTTCAGATCCGGACAGTTGTTCAAGCTTTCTTTTAACTTATAGGTGCATATAGCTTCTTCAGCATCCTCTTTATAGTAATTTCTCGACTTCCTTACTTCTTCCGAAAGAGGTTATGTATTCAATAAACTGTTCGTCACTCATAGAGTCTTTGAGGTTTTCATAAATTTCATAAAATAGATTCATCATCTCTTCTCTGAAAAATATATGGTCACCGTATTTCCTATATGCTTTTTCTATCTTTCTGGATAACTTAAACCGGACAAACCACTTGTTGATCTTTATCAAAAATAGAAATAGAATAAACTTCAGATTCGGATCCATCTTCTGGAGCTTTACCAGTTCCGCATATTTCTTGATTTCCATAAGCAGTTCTGGAAGTTCTTTCAAGCTATTTTCACTCTTTATTTCAAGGGCTTTCATTCTGTCCTCTTAATGAGTTCTCCATTCATCGTAAATATCCCACTTGTTAATTATAGTCCCCATTTCCTCAGATTCTCAACACAATTTCAATATTGACTTTATGCTCATAACTACATAACATAATAAAGGAATGGGTGTAAGGAGAATTTTATGGCAATAGAGAGAATAACTGTTAGTATTGATAAGGAGTTTGCAGAAGAACTGAGGAGAATAGCAAAAAACAAAGGTAAAAGCCTCAGTAAGCTTATCAGAGATTCCCTCCAGGAATGGCTTATAGACAGGGAAAGGAAAGAAGCAGGAATGGCTGTCTTGAAATTGATTGAAGAAAAAGGAAAACTTGTTTCCGATGAGGCACTAAAAGAAATTGAAGCAGAAAGGAGAGCTTCTGATCGTGATTGGGCTTGATACAGGTTTTTTCATAAAGTTGTTGGCAGGTAATGAAACTGCAAAAAACTACTGGATAGATATTGTAAATGGTCAAAGAAAGGCGGTTGTTTCAACCTTAACACTATTTGAGCTTAAAAGGTTAACACTGAAAGGAATGATTGATAAAGAAGCCTTTAAATCTCTTGATAAAGCTATACCTCTTAACTGTAAATTAATCGAGGTTGACAAAAAGCTTTGCATAGAAGCTGCAAATATATCTTACGGTTTGAAATTAGCAGCAATGGATGCCCTCATATTTACCACTTTTAGATTGGCTGGATGTACAGAAGTACTAACAACCGATTCCAAATGGACAAGTTACAAGGGAAAGAAACCGGAAGTAAAAGTCATTTAAACATAGGTAGATAGGAACTCAAAAAATTCAAACTTTAAGGGTTGGAAAATGGTCATCATAGGTGTTGATACAGGTGGAACTTTCACGGATTTTATCTATAAAGACGGCGATAAGTGGGGAGTTTTCAAAACCCTTTCAACTCCTGAAAATCCAGCAAAGGCTGTCCTCTATGGAATTGAGAAGATTGCAAAGGATAAACCAAAAAACATTACTCATGGTTCAACTGTTGCAACAAATGCGGTTCTTGAAAGAAAGGGTGCAAAAACGGCTTTCATAACTAATAAAGGGTTTGAGGATATCCTCTTCATAGGAAGGCAAAATAGAGAAAAGCTTTATGACCTTCACTATAGAAAAAATCCTCCTCTTGTTCCAGAAGAACTCTCTTTTGGCGTTAAAGGAAGAATCATTTACACAGGTGAAGAAATTGAAAAATTGGACGAAGCAGAAGTAGAAAAAGTTGCAGAAATTTTAAAGGAGAAAGGTGTTGAGTCTGTAGCTGTTTCATTCCTCTTTTCTTTCCTTAACCCCGAACATGAAGAGATAGTTGAAAGAGTTTTGAAGAAACATGGATTTGAGGTTTCTATTTCCAGCAAAATTGTTCCTGAGTTCAGGGAATATGAGAGGAGCTCCACGACAGTCATAAACGCCTACGTTATGCCGAAAATGAAAGGTTACATCTCTTTCCTTGAGAACCATTTAAGTAAAGAAGATAGACTCCGAATTATGCAGTCAAACGGTGGGGTTATCTCCTCTGAGACTGTAAAGGAGCAGCCTGTCAGGACAATCCTTTCAGGACCTGCTGGTGGTGTTGTTGGAGCGTGGAAAATAGGAAAACTGGCAGGATACGAAAAACTTATAACCTTTGACATGGGTGGGACATCAACGGATGTGTCTCTGATAGATGGAAAACCTATCATAACAACAGAATCAAAAATAGAAGGATATCCCGTAAAAGTTCCGGTAATTGACATTCACACAGTTGGAGCTGGCGGAGGTTCTATTGCAAGGATTGATTCTGGAGGAGCTTTAACCGTAGGACCTGAAAGTGCCGGTGCAGACCCGGGTCCTATCTGCTACGGTAAAGGAGAGGAGATAACGATAACAGATGCAAACCTTTTCCTTGGAAGGCTTATTCCTGATTACTTCCTTGGTGGAAATATGAAACTCCAATTTGAAAGGATTGTTCCATACTTTGAGGAGATGGCAAAGAAAGCAGGAATTACTCCCTTGGAGCTTGCAGAAGGAATTTTAGACATTGCCAATACAAAAATGGAAAAAGCTATTAGAGTAATTTCTGTGGAAAGGGGTTACGATCCCCAGGAGTTTTCCCTTTTCTCTTTTGGAGGTGCTGGAGGTCTTCACGCTGCTTTCCTTGCAAAGATGCTCAACATTCCAAGAGTTATCGTTCCTCAGAATCCGGGAATCCTCTCTGCAATGGGAATGGTTCTTTCAGATATTGTTAAGGACTACTCCCTAACAGTTATGCTTACAGGCAAAAGTGTAAACAGAGAAAATACTGAAAGGTTCTTTAAAGTTCTTGAAGAAAGGGCTGTCGAAGATTTAAAGAAAGAGGGAATTCCAGAAAATAAAATAAGAGTAGAGAAATACCTCGATATGAGGTATAAAGGACAATCCTTCGAGCTAATTGTCCCGTTTGTAGATGACTTTATTGAAGCTTTCCATAAAGAGCACGAAAGAGTTTATGGATACTCTAATCGGAAGAGAGAAGTTGAAGTTGTCAACGTGAGAATAAGAGCAATTGGAGAAACAGAGAAGCCGGAATTGAAGAAATTCAACCTTGTTTCAGAAAAAGTTCCAGAAGGAGCTCTCTTAGAGAAGAGAAAAGTTTACTTTGATGGAAAGTGGATAGAAACCTCTGTTTACGATAGAGAAAAGCTCCTCCCCGGAAACAGGATAGAGGGAGCTGCAATCGTTGTTGAGTACAGCTCAACAACCGTAATTCCGCCTTTTGCAAAGGCTTTTGTGGATGAGTACAAAAATTTAATCATTGAATTTTGAGACTATGATGTTAATATCACTTTACAAAAGACAGTTTTGTAATTAATTTGTAAAGTGAAACAAACATATCTGCTGCGAGAAACGGTAATGGTAGAAGTTTACGCCAACAGAAAATCAAGCGGTGAACTTTATTATCAGGAGGACGAACACAAATACATCTTTAACTATCTTGAAGACAATCCCATTTCCATAACTATGCCTTTTTCTCATGAAAGTTATGTTTCAAAGTTTTATCTACACCCGATATTCGATATGAATATGCCTGAGGGATATCTTTTCGAACTATTAGTAAACATCTTACGTAAAGAATTTGGTAAAGTCGATGACTTTACAATATTTAAAACGCTATCACCTTCTTTTGAAGGCTGGTTAACATATAAAACTGAAGAAAATCTTATTCGTAATCAGATAGAGATAGAACTATCCATTGACGATGTTATAGAGGATAACGAACCTGACCTATTTAAGAAACTGGTAAATGCTTTCTTGTTTAAGTCAGCTATATCCGGAGTGCAGCCAAAGGTTCTGGCTACTCTAAGGAGTAAAACATCTTTTACGGAAAAGGACTACATAGTTAAAACTTTTGGCAATGAATATTCCCACCTGGCAGAAAATGAATACTTCTGTATGAAGGCTATACGGTATGCGGGAATTCCAACACCAAAGTTCTGGCTTTCTAAGAGTAGAAATTTTTTCATAATAGAAACATTTGACTACAATCGCGAAACAGGTAAGTTTAAAGCTTTCGAGGAATTCTGTGTTCTATTCAAAAGACACAGAATGTCAAAATACGAAGGTTCTTACGAGAAAATTGCCAGAGCCATAGGTAAAGTATCCTCCAACCCTGAAACGGATTTAGAAATCTACTTCAAACTAATAGTAATGAATTTTCTGCTTAAGAACGGAGATGCTCACCTGAAAAACTTTGGAATTCTTTATGATAATTACAAAAACATAAGATTAGCACCTGCTTACGATGTTGTGAGTACAGTTGTATATCTCCCCAGGGATAAACCAGCACTATTTCTTAAAGGAAGAAAAGTATGGCTTTCCAGAAAAGAGTTAATCAGATTCGGAGAAGAATTCTGTCTCCTGACACCGGAAAGAGCCAGAGAGTTGTTTGAAGAATGTGAATCTGCAATCTCTAAAATAATCAAAGACATTGAGGAATACGCAAAAGAAAATCCTGAATTCAAAGAGTTCGCCAATAGAATGACAGCTATTTTACGATTTTCGCTGGAGCATAACTTAAAAGAAACTTACAAGGAAATCCCGAAAGAGGTATTTGATGGAGTACTGGAAAATAGGGAAAAAAATTCGGGAACTTAGAAAAAGAAAAGGACTAACACAGGAGGAATTAGCCCGCAAAGCTGGTATTTCAAGACAAACACTCTCAACCTTAGAAAGAGGACTCCTTGGTAGAATTACGGTTACGACACTAATACGTGTGTTACATCAGCTGGGATATGAGCTTGATATAAAAGAAAGAAAGGAAACATTTTTCTTTGATCCTTCTATGGTGGAGGATTAAACATAAAAGGAGGTACAGCTTTACTCATCAGGTACGGACATAGAAAATATGTAACATCCCTGTAAGTTTTTTCGGAGGAAAACAAATTGCAGAACGTAAATCCAATTCTTCTTGAGATATTCAAAAATAGGTTTTCTTCTATTGCCGAAGAGATGGGGGTTGTCCTCCAGAGAACTTCGTTTTCTCCCAACATAAAGGAGAGAAAAGACTTTTCCTGTGCCATTTTTGATGAAGATGGAGAAATGGTAGCCCAGGCTGCCCATATCCCTGTCCACCTTGGCTCAATGCCCCTGTCGGTCAGGTCGGTTATTGAGAGTTTAGAACTTAAAGAAGGAGACATGGCAATTCTTAATGATCCTTTCAGGGGTGGAACACATCTGCCCGATATTACAATTGTTGCTCCTGTCTATGCCGGTGGAGATAAACCAGCCTTTTACGTTGCAAACAGAGCTCATCATGCAGACATTGGAGGAATTTCTCCCGGTTCAATGCCCCTTTCAAACTCCATTTTTCAGGAAGGATTGATAATTCCTCCAGTAAAAATTGTTGAAAATGGAAAAATCGATGAAAAACTCCTCGATTTCATAAAAGCTAACGTTAGAACTCCAGAAGAGAGAGAAGGGGACTTTGCCGCCCAGATTATGGCAAATAGGGTAGGAATAAAGAGATTAAAGGAACTCATAGAGAAATACTCTTTAGAAACTGTTAAAGGTTACAGCAGAGCTCTGATTGACTATTCAGAAAGAATTATGAGAGAGACTATAAAGTCAATTCCAGATGGCGTTTATGAATTTGAGGACTTCATGGAAGATGACGGTTCAGGAAACAGTGACATAAAAATAAAAGTAAAGCTAACCATAGATGGAGACAGAGCTGTTGTTGACTTTTCTGATTCTGACTTTCAGGTTGAAGGAAGCATCAACAGCGTAAAAGCAATAACCCTTTCAGCAGTTCTCTACGTTTTCAGGTGTCTTGTTAAGGAGAATATCCCAACAAATGCTGGCTGTTTAGCTCCCATTGAAGTAATTACAAAAGAGGGAACAGTTGTTGATGCCAGATTCCCTGCCGCTGTTTCTGCGGGAAACGTTGAGACCTCACAGAGGACTGTTGATGTTCTGCTGGGAGCTCTCTCTGAAGCTCTTCCAGACTTTATTCCCGCTGCAAGTCAGGGAACAATGAACAACGTAACAATCGGTGGATTTAATCCAGAAACGGGAACTCCTTTTACCTACTATGAAACAATCGGCGGTGGAATGGGAGCTTCTGCTAAAGGTGACGGAGAAAGCGCAATCCATTCCCACATGACAAATACATTGAATACCCCTGTTGAAGCCCTTGAGTTTGCCTACCCATTTCTGGTTACTGAATACTCCGTGAGAAGGAATTCTGGAGGAGACGGACTTTTCAAAGGAGGAGATGGAATCGTAAGGGAGTTTAAATTCCTGACAGATGTTGAAGTAACGGTCATCTCCGAAAGAAGAAGAATTCCACCCTATGGACTCTTTGGCGGTGAACCGGGAAAAACCGGAGAGAACTGGATTATTAGAAATGGAGAGAAAATTAGAAAAGATGGCAAGTTTACGGAGAAACTTTCAAAAGGAGATGTTTTACGAATAGAAACTCCTGGCGGGGGAGGTTTCGGTAAGAAGGTTTAGCTTAGAAGGAACTTTTTAGTCTCTTCCCAGGTAGTCTGAGGCTGGGGAAACTTCTCTTTAAAGAAATGTTCGTAACGTCTTACAACTTTCTCCCACGTTGGAAGGCTTGTTTGAGCTCCTTCAGCCTCGATAGTGAAGGAAGCTACAGTTGAAGCTATTCTTCCAGCAGTAAGAAAATCATAACCTTTCAAAAGGGCTACAAGAAAACCTGCCCTGTGAGAGTCCCCAGCCCCAGTCGGATCAACAAGTCTCGAAGGTTTAACAGCAGAAATACGATAGGTTCGACCGTTGTAAATGATTATTGACCCCTGAGCTCCAAGGGAAACACACATCAGCTTTGGACCTTTGACTTCTCTTATACTCTTCAGCTTTAATATCTCCTTTATCCTTTTAGCTTCATGATTATTCATAAAAAGAAGATTGGTATATTTAAGAAGTCTGGTAACCCTATGGGGATAGGTAAAAGTTTCCTGTCCTGGATCAAAGCTTATCACGTTTTTCAGTTTATTACGTTTCAAAAAGTGGTAGTAAAACTCAAAATGACCTGTTGAGAAGTGGAGTATTTCGTATTCTCTGGCAAGTTCTGAAGCAAGAAACTCGTGTTCAAAGAGCAGTCTCGATGTTCCTTTTTTGTTTTCATAGTAATAAAGCATCTGATCATCGCTCTTTTCCCTACTGATGATAAAGCTCCTTGGCATTGGAAACTCTTTTGTTCCGATTACACCCCTTATATCAACCCCCTGCTCTTTTAAACACTTCTTATAGTTTATCTTTTCAAAATCGTAACCTGAAACTGCAAAGATACCGCTCTTAGCGCCAAGTCTTGCAGCCGCGACGGCTACATTTGCTCCAGCTCCACCGTAGGTATATCTGTACTTCTTTGCCAGAACAGTTTCATTAACAGCAGCAAACCTATTAACAACAAGGACATTATCAATGACAACACTACCAAAAGCAAGGATATCTCTCATTTTACTTCCTCGAATTAACAAGCATTACAAGTTTTTTTCCTGCTTTTAACAGTTTTCTTCCTATACCGGCATTCTCAACAAAAACAGCTCCTGCCATTCTCTCTTTTCTCAATGCATTTCCTATCTCTTCAGAAGTAAAGATATTATCCACAACAAGATAGGAAGGCTTTATCAACCTTTCTTTTGTTTTTTCACTTAAATCTGAAGCCAAAATAAGTGTTCCCTCTCTATCTCCAAGAGGTCTAATGTTATCCTGACCGACAACAGTAACTCCTGTCTTGTGGGAGAGAGAGAGAAGATGAAGAAAGTAACTTTTCAGTGCCTCTAACGTATATTCGTAAACATCTTCCGGAGAAACTTTTCCCTTAAAGTATTTCTTCACAAAAGTCTTTATACACTTAAAATCGGGACAAACGTTAAAGCCCCTACCCGGTAGCTTCCTCGCCACATCAGGCAGGGGCTTTCCTTCGAACTCGACATATCTTATGAAATCCTCGTTTTCTTCCTTCACTCTACATCCTGCACAGGTTCTCATTCCTCTTCTTCCATTGCTTCCAACTCTTCAAGCTTCCTGTAGTCACTCTCCTTGATTATATCTATTCCGACAATCTGCCCAACGAGCTTTGAGGCAAGCCTTGCATTTACTCCGTGTTTCCCAATGGCAAGGGAAAGCTGGTCGTCAGGAACAACAACTTCCACCCTCAATTCTCCATTTTCATCTTCGTAAGCTTCTGACTGAAGAACTTTTGCCGGAGAAAGAGCTCTTGCAACCAATTCTGCAACATCATCTGTCCATCTGATTATTTCTATCTTCTCTCCAGAAAGCTCTCTTGAAATCGGAAGAATCCTACTTCCCTTAACACCTATGCAGGCTCCAACGGGATCGATAAAATCTTCCTTAGCATCCACTGCAACTTTCGCCCTTACTCCTGGTTCCCTCGCCACCGCTTTTATCTCAACAAGTCCATCTGCAACTTCTGGAATTTCAATCTCCATAAGCCGTTTTAAGAACTTTGGATGAGTTCTTGAGAGGATGACATAAGGTGGTGGGTAATCATCTATTCTGGAAGGCTTTCTCCTGTTGTAGCGCTTGTAATCAAAAACAACATCGTAGATATATGCCCTTACCCTGTCTCCTATTTTGTATCTCTCCTTTGGTATCTGTTCCTCTTTCGGAAGAACCCCAACAACCCTTCCAAGATCTAAAACAATGTCTTTGTTTCTCTTAATCTCCTTAACAGTTCCCGAAATTACGTCCCCTATTTTCTCTTTAAAGTAATCGAAGAGAGCCCTTCTCTCTGCATCGGAGATCTTCTCATGAATCACCTGGGCAGCAGCCTTTGCTGCAATACGACCAAGCTCCTCAGTTTTTATTTCAACTAAAACTTTCTCTCCAACCTTTACATCCTCTCCAAAAAGCTGTTTTGCTTCTTCAAGAGAAATCTCGTAATCAGGATCTTTAACCTGTTCTACCACCGTTTTTTCCTGAAATATGCCAAAATCTCTACCGTCTTCATCTATCTTAACTACAAGCTGACCTTTATATCCAGCCTTCCTCGCAGCATTGACAATTCCTATCTTCACAGCTTCAATAACATCCTCTTTGGAGATGCCTTTCTCTCTACAGAGCATTTCTATAGTTTTACCAAGACTTTCCATAAGCTATCCTCCTTATTTACTTGTCGAAAAGAGAGTCCACATCCACTCTCGCACTTTTAATGTTTCCATAGGGTATCTCTACGTCCGCGTTCCTTGAAACATCGTGAATAGTTACTCCCTCTTCCGAAGTAGAAACAATCTCCCCTTTGAAGTTCCTCTGATTATCCATAGGTTCATAGGTTTTTATCTTTACCACAATACCAACGTGTCTCTCAAAATCTCTCCGGGTTTTAAGAGGTCTATCAAGCCCTGGAGAAGAAACCTCAAGGTTGTAGGCATGAGGAATTAAATCTTCAACATCTAAGAGCGTTCCTATCCTTTCACTAATCCACTGACAATCTGAAATAGTAATACCTCCCTCGGGTCTGTCTGCATATATCCTCAAAACCCAACCAACAGGTTCTCTAACAAATTCCACATCAACAAGTTCAAAGCCACCTTCCTCTAAAATCGGTAAAAGAAGCTCTTTTACTCTATTCACAATTTCTTTAATTCTTTCTTCCATGGTAAACCTCGAATCGGATTAAATAAAAAGGAGCGGTTCCGAAGAACCGCTCGTAAAAAGAAGTATGAGTGCGATGAACACAGACAGCTTCTAACCGCCTGGGTTAAATTTAGTGCGAATGTGGAAAATTAGCAAACCAAAACTTATCTGTAGTATTTCATTGCCTTTCGAGCTTCTCTTTCAAGCTCCCTTCTTTTTATTGTTTCTCTCTTATCGTACTTCTTCTTACCTCTAACAAGGGCTATTTCAACCTTAACTTTTCCTCTACTGTTAAAGTACATTCTTAAAGGAACTATTGTTAGACCCTTTTCCTGTGTTTTTCCAAAAAGTCTTTTAATTTCAGATTTGTGAAGAAGAAGTTTTCTCTTTCTCGTTGGTTCATGATTAAAGAGATTTCCATGGGTATAAGGAGCAATGTAGGCATTGAAGAGAAAAGCCTCTCCATTCTCTATTCTCACAAAAGAATCTCTCAGGTTTGCCTTTCCTTCTCTTAAAGATTTAACCTCTGTTCCCTTGAGTTCTATTCCTGCTTCGTACTTCTCTAATATTTCGTAATCGTAATAAGCTTTCTTGTTCTTTATTTCCGGCGTTCTCCCTGCCATTTCAGGATCACTCTCCTTTTCTTTTCATCTATAGTATCAACTATAAATTTATACCTGTGGTGATACTTTAATTTAATACCTTTTGGCAATGTATTGGCAGGAACGTAACCTGCAATATCACCCGGAAGCTCAATCCAGTAACCAGATTGTCTTCTCTTACAACGACTCCTTCGATAGACTTTCCCGGTTTATACTTTTCTTTGATATTTTTCCACGGATCTTCCGTAATATCTTTAATGCTCAAAACCAATCTCTCTTTGTCTTTCTCTATCTTTTTAATCTTCACTTTTATTTTGTCCCCTATCTTTGCCACGTCAAAGGGCGTTTTTAAACCTGACCAGGAAATATCACTTTTATGGACCAGACCATCCACTCCCTGAACATCAACAAATATTCCAAAATCAACAACATTTTTAACTATACCTTCTACAACTTCACCCTCTTTGAGTTTTTTGAGGGTCTCTTTCCTCATCTGAGCTCTTTTCTCTTCAAGAAGCTTACGTCTCGAGATTACAATGCTTCTTCTCTTCCTATCTATTGAAAGAACCTTTGCCTCAATCTCTCTATCAAGCCAGTCGTCAGGTTTTGTAACAGGCATAATGTCCACCTGTGACATGGGAAGGAAGACAGTTATTCCCTCTTCAAGGGCTACTTTGTATCCTCCCCTTACCCTCTGTTTTATTCTTCCCCTTACAATACCTTTCTTTTCTATCTCATCTGCAATCCTTTCCCACTCTTTGATAGAGCGGGCACAGTTTACAGATAAAAGGGCATATCCTTCCTCCGTTTCCGGTTCTATGATGCAGACATCTATTTTTTCTCCGGGCTTAGGTTTATACCCAAGTTCTTTAAGGGGAATTATTCCTTCTGATTTCCAGCCAAAATCGACAAAAACTTCTCTACCTGTAACTTTAACGACAGTACCTGTAATCACTTCTCTGTTCAGACGTTTGAAGCTTTCTTCCAGTAGCTTTGCAAACTCCCCTTCCACTTATCTCTCCCCCTTTATCAAAAAGTCTAATATAATTCACGACTTCCTCTATAACCCATTGTGGTGTTGATGCTCCAGCCGTAATTCCTATACTCTTTGCTCCCTCAAACCAACTATGGTCTATCTCCTCTTTAGATTCAATATGATAGCTCCTCTCATTTACGCTCTTTGAAATCTGGTAAAGCTTTGTTGTATTGGAGCTGTTCTTCCCCCCAACAATGAGCATTACATCAACTTGAGAAGCAAGCTTTTTCGCTTCATTCTGCCTGATAGAAGTAGCATTACAGATAGTATTGTAAACTTTTAGCTCTTTGACCTTTAATGATAGCAGAAAAATGGCTTCCCTGAGGAAATCTACATTTAAAGTTGTTTGACAGACAACGCCGAGTTTTGGCATTCTTGGAAGTCTCTCTATCTCTTCAATCGTGTCTATTATCATTGGAGAGTTAATAACATGACCGGCTATACCTATAACTTCCGGATGTTTCGGGTTACCCAGTATGAGAACAGGATACCCCTCTTTCTCAAGTTTTATTGCCTTTTCGTGAACGTCCTTAACAAAGGGACATGTGGCATCAACTATCTGAAGACCTTTATTTTTAAGGAAATTTATAACTTGAGGCGCTACACCGTGGGATCGGATGATAACGGTATTACCCGCTTCTAAAGCCTCCATATCCTCTATAAATTCCATCCCTAACTTCTTTAACCTTTCTATTTCCCGTCTATTGTGAATTAACTCACCAAGACAGTAGGTTTTTTTCGTTTTTCCTATGGCATCAACAGCAATGTTCACAGCTCTCTTAACACCCCAGCAAAAACCTGCACTTTCAGCTACTCTTATTTCCAACCTTTAGCTCCTTTATCTTCTCCATAAGTATATCAGCCGCTTTCTGATAGTTTTCCTTACTATCTTCTAAATCTATGTAAAAAGGTTTTCCAAATCTAACAGTTACCTTAGGCCACCCAGAAATTATTTTCTCTTTACCTATAACTTTTTCACTTCCCTCTATTAAACATGGAACTATTGGAGCCTTTGCTTTGAGAGCAACCATACCTGCTCCCCATTTTGCTCTGATGAACTTCTTAGCAGGAGCTCTTTGACCTTCCGGAAAAATGCAGACAAGCTCACCGTTATTTAAAATCTCTAAGGCTGTTTTTAGAGCTTTCAGATCCAGTTTTCCCCTTTTTACAGGAAAAGCATTTCCCCAGTGTTTTATTAAAGATGAAAGGACTGGCATTTCAAAGAGCTCCGACTTAGCCATAAAGAAAACTGGCCTCCTCCTGACAGCGTATGCAACTAAAGGGGGATCCAAGTAGCTTCGATGGTTTGCTACTAAGAGAACTTTTCCTTCATCGGGAACGTTTTCCCTTCCGTAAATCTTTAAACGACAAAATGCAGCTATAAACCTGGCTAAAGTATTTAGCCAAACCCAGTAAGCTTTCTTCCTCTTCACCCAGGGATAATTTCTTGTTAAAGACTCCATGAAGCTATTTTATCAAATAGAAAAAAGCCCCAACGGGGCTTTAGTTTGTTGTTTTAAAGGTTAAAGCCCTTTTCTCCATGAATTGCAGAATCAAGACCTTCAATTTCATGTTCTTCTGGAACTCTTGCTCCACCAGTAAAGATTGAAGAAACGAAGTAAACGATAGCTGTCATAATTCCAGAGTAAACAATTGTTGCCACTACAGCTTTAAGCTGAACCCAGAGCAGGGGTAAGTTCCCTTCAAGGACACCAGGAGTTCCTCCTATTGCTTTAACTGCAAAAATACCTGTAGCTATAGCTCCCCAGATACCGCAGAGTCCATGGACGCCGAAAGCATCAAGAGAGTCGTCATATCCAAGTTTCTTCTTAAGGACAAAAACCCCAAACCACCCCAAGATTCCTGCAACAAGACCGATAACAATTGCTCCAGTTACATCAACAAATCCTGCAGCGGGAGTAACAGCAACAAGCCCTGCAACAGCACCTGAAGCAGCACCAAGAAGTGTAGGTTTCCTTAGCATTATCCACTCTGTGACTATCCAAGAAATTGCAGCCATTGATGCAGCTACATTCGTAACTAAGAATGCAGATGCTGCAACTCCATCTGCAGCAAGTTCAGAACCTGCGTTGAATCCAAACCATCCGAACCAGAGTAGTGCTGCACCAAGAACTGTCAGAACAACAGAAGACGGGAAAAAAGCTGTCTTTCCGTAACCTTTTCTTTTTCCGAGTAGAAGTGCCATTACAAGTCCCGCTATACCTGCATTAATGTGGACAACCGTCCCACCAGCAAAGTCAAGGGCTCCATCATTTCCAAGGAATCCTCCTCCCCAAACCCAGTGAGCAACAGGTGCATAGACAACTGTCACCCAGAGAATTGCAAAAATGAACCAGGTTGAAAACTTCAATCTTTCAATGA
>OFBU01000043.1_pt1 | contig 20521 bp, 13 predicted proteins | sample 1520681 | NCBI WGS metagenome assembly OFBU01 (sample SAMEA3696450, study PRJEB22514) | metagenome | biome: water; feature: marine; material: hydrothermal vent | place: Pacific Ocean | collected 2014-08-16 | depth 1514 m
AATGGCTTTCATTCATCTCCTTTGGCTGGCTTTGGCCTGTATTATAACAAAAGGGGATGGGTGTGGTTGGAACTTCGGTGGCGGACTCGACATAGAAGTTCGTAGAGGGTGTCGCGTTGGAAGACGATAGAAAATCTCTTCTATCCTCAGATGACATCTTCATGATATTTCCTCCTGTAATATTTCAAAACAGCCATTTTGACCGCATCGTTGAATACGAACCAGAGCAGAGCGTAGAGCCACATCCACAAAGCCCACTCCCAGCCTATGGGCTTCATCAGATCAAAACCGTAAACCGCTATGACGGTACCTGCCACTCTGCTGGAGAAGGTGGCCCCGAAGAGAGGAAGAGACGGCCAGGGCTTTTTCCAGAACCAGTTGTCTATACGGGTATTGTAGATGGTACCATGGCCGGCTATGACCATCTTCGCGAAAAATACGGACTGAACGAAATCGAGAGGCAGATGCATGAGCGAAATCAGAATCCAGAAGAGCAGAAACGAAGAGGCCACACCGGCCACACCGAGCCAGGAGGCCAAAACGAAAATCTCCTTCATATCCCATCTTACGGGCTTCTCTCTGACTCTCGTATTGTCGTAGGCTATAGTCATTATCGGTATATCGTTCAGGAGAGCGAGTATGATGATCATTATCGCAGTGATGGGGTAGAAGTCGTATATCGTAATGGCGAGCGTCATAAATATGATAATTCTTATCGTTTCGGCTATCCTGAATATGGTATAGCTCTTCATCCTTTCGAAGATCTGTCTTGCCTCTTTTATCGCATCCACTATCACTCTCAATCCGGGAGCCATCAGTACGATATCGGCGGCGGCCCTCGCAGCGTCGGTAGCACCGCTGACGGCTATTCCGCAATCGGCCTTTTTCAGAGCGGGGGCGTCATTCACTCCGTCTCCTGTCATACCGACTATATGCTCGGCCTTCTGCAACTCGTCCACAATATAGTATTTGTCCTCTGGAAAGACCTGAGCGAATCCGTCGGCCTCCTCTATGGCGGCTATTATCTCCGATTCGTGCTTCTTTACGCTCCCTTTCGGGATGGGCATATTGTAGAGCTCTCTTTTTACACTCCTTATTATATTATCGACCGCTCTATCTATCTCCTCGCTCGTGGCGTCGGGTTTCATCTCTCTGGCGATGGCTTTGGAGAGTACTTCGGAGAGATATATATACTCCTCTATCGATTCGCCTCTGAGCTCCCTTATATCCCTGATATTGTCGCCTATACCGAGCAGGGAGGCTATATATCCGGCTACCGCTATATTGTCGCCCGTAACCATTTTGACGCTGACACCATTGGCCATAGCCTCTTCGATAGCCTCTTTGGAGTCTTCTCTCGGAGGGTCGAAGAGAGGAATGAGTCCGACGAAGTGATAGAACTCCTCCTCACAATCCCTGTACGCCACGCCGAGAGTCCTGAAGCCCTTGGATGCGAACTCTTCTATCTTGCCGTAAGCTCTCTTCCTGTCGAACTCCCCTTCATGACACTGCTCTATGATTACCTGGGGCGCACCCTTGGTGAAGACTCTACACCTCTCTCCACTATATATTCCTTCGGTACGCTTGTGCACAGGGTCGAAAGGCAGAAAGTTCTCCAATCTATATTCGGAAAACTTCTCCTTCAGCCCTTTGGCACGGATATAGTCGAATATGGGCTTCTCTATGGGGTCGTTGTTCTCCTCTTTGCTCGATAGAGCCGCAAAGAGCATCAGCTCCTCTTCCGTATGGCCATCCGCCGTATAGGGCTGGGCGAGACTCATTCTGTTTTGCGTCAGCGTCCCCGTCTTGTCGGAACAGAGAATATCCATTCCGGCCATCTCCTCTATGGCTGCCAGACGGCTCACTATCGCCTCCTTCGCAGCCAGTGCCTGAGCACCGAGTGCCATGGTTACGGTCAATACGGCCGGCATGGCCACCGGTATGGCCGAAATGGTAAGTACCAGAGCGAATATCAGAAGCTCCACGGCGGGCTGATGGGCTCTGATACCGTAAAAGATGATAATCGCTATCATAGCCACGGTCAGAATTATCAGAAAATTGCCCACCTTGATAACCATCTTTTGGAAATGGCTTCTCTCCTCTCTCTGCGCCTTCGCCACCAGACCCACCGTCTTGCCGAAATATGTGTTTTTGCCCGTCGCCACCACATGCGCCGTCATCTCTCCCTGTTTCACGATGGAGTTGGCATAGAGCTCGTCTCCGCTCTTTCTATCGACCGGCAACGATTCTCCCGTGAGTGCGGACTGATCGACAAGCAGGAAATCACCCCCTCCGAGAAGTTTCACATCCGCCGGTACGATATCTCCTATCCTGATCTTTATCAGGTCGCCGGGTACCAGCTCTCTGGCGTCTATCTCCGTCCATCTGCCGTCTCTGAGTACCAGAGATTTATGGGCGAGTCTCTTTTTGAGCACCTCTATCGCATTGAGTGCCCTCGACTCCTGATAGAAATCCACCAGTGCGTTGACAAAGAGCATTATCACTATTATCGTGAAATCCTCCCAGCGCTGCACCAGTGCCGAAAGAGTGGCGGCAAGCTCTATCATCCACGGAATCGGCCCCCAGAAACGCCTAAAAAGCCTCTGCCACCAACTCTCGCTCTTCTCCTCTATCTCGTTGTAACCGAACTTCCCGAGCCGCTCCCTCGCCTCTTCGGAGCTCAAACCTCCCACTTCTTCCATATCGACGGAGTTTCGGGCATCCTCTTTGGCGCTATCGACTTCTATATCTCGCTCCACACCCTTTTTGTGGTCTCTTCTCGTTCTGTGAGACATACTCATCTCCTTTTACAGATAGTAACTTTTGCCTCTTTCTACTATTTTGGCCTTTTTGCCCATTCTCTCTTTTATGACTCTTTTGAAAACCTTCTGCTTATCGTACTCCCCATGTACGATATAGATATCTCCCAAATCCCTGAAGGCTCTCATCCACTCCAGAAGCTGGCGCTGGTCGGCATGGGCCGAAAAGCCGTTTATGGTGTGGATAGAGGCTTTGACTCTCACTTTTTCGTGATAGAGTTTTATCGAATCGGCACCCTCCACTATCTTTCGCCCTATGGTGCCGTATGCCTGAAAGCCTACGAAGATGACGGCATTTTTTCTGTTCCATATCTGATGTTTGAAGTGGTGCAGTATGCGTCCTCCCGTACACATGCCGCTTCCGGCTATGATGATGGCTCCTTTTTCGTAACTGTTTATCCGTTTGGAATCTTCTACACTCCCCGTGAATATCAGTCCTCGAAAGCCGAAGACATCGCCATCCCTCTCGTAAAATTCGCGACATCTCTCACTCAGTGAATCGTGGTATCTGTTGAAGATATTGGTAGCCCTTATGGCCATGGGGGAGTCGAGAAAGACTCTGCATTCGGGCAACTCCCTATTTAGATACATCTCCTTGAGCAGGCAGAGGATATCCTGGGTACGCTCTATCGCGAAAGAGGGAATTATCACATTGCCTCCTCCAAGCAGAGTTTTTCTCACAATCTTTTTGAACTCTTTTACACTCTGCCGCAGAGATTTGTGATTTCTGTCTCCATAGGTGGATTCTATAAGAAGTGCATCGGCCTTCATCGATTTTTTGCTTTTGGGCATCACGATTTCATGCCGGTTTCCGAGGTCACCGCTGAAAACGACTCTCTTCTTTCTGCCTTTCTCCTTGAAACTCAACTCTATGAACGAAGAGCCAAGTATATGCCCGGCATCTCTGAAAACCGCTCTTACACCCTTGCCTATTCCGACACTCTTTCCATACTTTACATACTCCGTGGGCAGAAGTCTCACATTCTCAACATCTTCGACACTATAAAGTGGCGCCTTCACACTCTTCTCTTTCCCTCTACGAAGCGCCTTTTTGTATCTCGTGCGATAATCCTCCTCCATCAGATGGGCGCTGTCGAGCAGAACGACATAGGCGAGTTCGAAGGTTGCACAGGTGGCGTATATCCTGCCTCTGAAACCCTCTTTCACCAGTTTGGGGACCCTTCCCACATGGTCCAGATGTGCATGTGTGAGCAGGAGGATATCCACTTCGGAGGGGTCGAAACCAAAATCATCGAAGTTCCACTCCTCCTCTGCGCCCTGAAACATTCCGCAATCGACAAGGATTTTCAACCCGTTGTCGAGCTCCAGCAGATGACACGAACCGGTAACCACCCTGTCCGCCCCGTAAGACCTGAGTAGAGCCATATTACACTCCTTATCGTTGTCTTCGGATATTTTACCCCTCCAAGCATAACAATCCGTAAAGATAGCAAGAAGTATCAATCGAGCCCAAACGGGCTCTTTTATACAACTAAAAGAGATAGTGTAAAAAGCGCGAGGCTATATCGAAGAGTATTTGAAAGCGATACTGCAAATCAAGCGTAACGGACTTATGCACCGAAGAAACAGCAAATCTCTATTCTAAGTTTTGCTCAGTAGTGTCATCAGAGGGAACCGGTGCGCTATATCTGCATCTGGGGAAGTTGCTACAGCCATAGAATTTCTTCCCCGCATTGGCTCCTTTTTTGGCGGTACGCAAAAGCAGTTGCGCCCCACACTTCGGGCAGAGATTCGCACGCTCTTTCTCATCGAGTATTCTTTTGACATTGTTGATATGTCTAAGACGGGTATTGAGAGAGCGCGCCAATCTGCTGGATTCGATTAACGAGACAAATCTCTCTACCTCTCTTGCGGAAAAGAGTTTATCGGTTTTGGATTTGATATAGTCGATATATCTGATACCATACCTGACATTCTCTGGCATTTCCGTTTTGAAGGTGCAGTCTCCGACAAAAACGACGACGGAAAATATCTTTTCCTCTTCTATATCCAGGATATGTTGAATAGTTTTGACATGCTTGTAGTTTTGGCGTAGGGGATTTTGGAATTTATGGCTATATCTATATATTTTCTGAGTCCAGTGACTCTGCCTTTCATCTCCGAATATCCACCCTTTCATATTTTTGCTCTCTATGACGAAAATTCCATATTCCGACACGATAATATGATCTATCTGCGTAGTGCCGTCTTCGGTTGGAATGGTAACATTCTTTATAAGGTGATATCTATCTTTGTCGAGCAAAAGTTTCGCGGCGACATTGACGACAAATTCTCCCAATATGCCCTTGCCCTGAGGGCTTTTAAAGAATATAACTACAATGAATATGGGTAGCAGATAATATAAATATAGAAAAGGAGATGCCGTTGTCGATATATCCATCATCTCTTCATACTCCTTTATTATTTGTTGGATGATTATCCGAGGGTAAATATCCATTCGACCTTATATAAAAAGAACCGAAGAAAAGCCCTTGGTACTTTTACCCAATGGGTGAAAGTGTTGAGTGGGCTTTTTGAGACCGTTCAATCTTTTGTGTCAACCCTAAATAGACCATAATCATATCATAACTCCAGATAGCTATCCAACCTGCCTTCGTAGTGAATGGCCAATTGAGATAGAGCCAGATTCCAGTTCTGGATTGGTTTGCTCCATTTTTTCTGTGCATTTTCAATACCCATGTAAAGTAGCTTGAGTAGACTCTCTTCGTTGGGGAAGGCACCTTTGGTTTTGGTTAGTTTTCGAAACTGACGATGGACTGATTCTATGATATTGGTGGTATAGATTATCTTCCTGATCTCCTGAGGGAACTTGAAGTAGTAGCTTAGATGCTCCCAATGATTTTGCCAAGATTGAATGACAATGGGATATTTCCCTCCCCACTTCTCTTCCAGCCTCTCCAGAGCCGCTTGGGCCGCTTCCTTTGAGAGTGCCCGATAGACCTCCTTGAGATCCTGCATGAACTGCTTACGATCTTTGGAAGCGATATAGCGAAGCCAATTACGGATTTGATGGATTACACATAGCTGTACATCGGTTTTTGGAAAGATAGTCTTGATAGCTTCAGGAAAGCCTTTTTAGAGCATCGACAGAGGCTATGAGTATATCTTCGATACCTCTATTGTGCAGATCGGTCAATACCTGTAGCCAGAAGTTGGCTCCCTCGCTTTCACTCAGGTAGAGCCCCAGTACCTCCTTTTTCCCATCCAAACCGACTCCCAAGATGGTATAGACCGCTTTGGTGACATAGCGTCCTTCCTCTTTGACCTTGTAGTGGATGGCATCGAGCCAGAGAAAGGGATAAATAGGCTGTAAGGGTCTTTGGCGCCACTCCTGCAGCATAGGAAGGATCTTATCGGTTACGGCACTGATAGTAGCTTTGGAGAAGCTCACACCGTAGATATCTTCGATATGCTCGGCAATCTGGGAGTAACTATTACCCAGAGCGTAGAGGGAGAGGATCTTCTCCTCTATAGCCTCACTCATATGAGTCTGGTACTTTTTCACTATCTTAGGTTCGAAGGTTCCGTTACGGTCTCGGGGAACTTTCAATTCGAACTCTCCGACGGAGCTTTTCATCTGTTTACTTGTCTTACCGTTCTTTCGGTTACGCAACTCCTGTGATAGGTGACTCTCTATCTCAGCCTCTAGGGCTGCTTCGACCAACTGTTTGATCAGGGGTGCGAGTACTCCATCTTTACCATCTACAGGGTGTCCCTGCTTGACCATCTCCAAGGCTTCATTGAAATTGAACTCTTTCATTGTGTCACTCCTTTTTTGTCTGCGTTATTCTACTTCAGGTGACACAGAAATTTGAACACTCCCTATTGACCTCAAGATTGAATCCACGACTGAAGTCGCGGCCCCAGTTTATGCGAACTCGAGCTCTATGGGGCGATGACTTCAGTCGCCGGTAGAATCTCGCATAGAGCAAGTTTTGATTTTAGCCATTGCAAAATGGAGTCCGAAACCCAAAGGAGTCGGAGGCTTCAGCCCCGCAAAACGGTGAGATGACGGGACTGAAGTCCCTGCTTTGGGTAGATGGACTTCTACTCTCCAAAACAATAGTCGATCTGTATGAATTTTCGGTGGCGATTCCGCGACTGAAGTCGCGGCCCCAAGATAATTACAACTCTTCCGGAGCGGCGACTTCAGTCGCCGAAAAAACCTTATATGCAGTGTAGCTTTGATTTCGCCATCACAATATGAAGTCCTAAAATCGAAGGAAGCGGAGGCTTCAGCCTCACACAGATGGTAGATGGACTTCTACTCTCCAAAACGATAGTTGACCTGTATGGACTTTCGATGTCGATTCCGCGACTAAAGTCGCGGCCCCAGATAGATGAACTTCTTCTTTTCAAAGCAGTGCTTTTCTCTCGTTCCCACCGTCTCGGTGGGAATGCATACCGAAGATAGGATAATCAAGACACTTCCTATCGTCGCGTCGGCTGAAGCCGACCCTACTATTCTCTATCATTCATGAAATTGTAGGTTCGTTCCTCTCATTCCTAGTGGGAACGAAAGAAGCTACTTTGTATCGAATGTTTTCTATGAGAGTATGGCTTCGGTGTCTCGATCGACAATATATGGAGTAGGGAAAGCACCCGCAGGGGCGGGTGCGAGAGGTAAAAAAACTATCTATCCCTCTTACTTACCTCTTTGCAGAGAGATACGAAATATTTGGCGTTTTCTACCGGTACATCGGGGAGTATCCCGTGTCCGAGATTGAAGATGTGCCGTCCATCTCTCATCAATTCGGCGAGACTCTCGACACACTCTTTCGTAGCCTCTTTGGAGTAGAGTCGGCAGGGCTCCATATTGCCCTGCAGTACATATCTATCTGCGAGTTTCTCTTTGGCCAGTGCCATCGGGGTACCCCAGTCCACACCGAAGACATCGAAATCTCCGTCTATATCGTCGAGATAGGCGCCTATACCCTTGGGAAAGATGATGACAGGGATATGGGGGTATCTCTCTTTGATATAGGAGGATATCTCTTTCATATATCTCCAGCTAAATTCGAAATATGCCGGCTTTTCAAGTGCTGCCGCCCAGCTGTCGAAAATCTGTACCGCATCCGCCCCGGCCTCTATCTGCTTGATGAGGTAGTGTTTCACCACTTCCGTCACCTTCGCGAGGAGTCTGTGCATCAATTCGGGGTCCGTATATATGAGCTTCTTGACGATACTGTATGTTTTGGTGCCCTGACCCTCTATCATATAGGTAGCAAGTGTCCAAGGCGCGCCAGTGAAGCCTATGAGCGCCTTGTCGTCCGCCAGCCTCTCTCTGACGATACGAATCGTATCGTAAACATAGGAGAGTCTGTCGGCCGCCTCTTCTCCTCCGAGAAGAGCATCCACATCTTCGATACCGGATACGGGTTTTTCGAATATGGGCCCTTCGCCCTTGACGAAATCGAGCTTCATACCCATCTCGTTGGGTACTACGAGTATATCGCTAAAGAGTATGGCGGCATCGACTCCTACGATATCGACCGGCTGCAGAGTCACCTCCGCCGCCATCTCTGGTGTGTGACAGAGCTTGAGGAAATTGCCCGCTTTGGCTCTGACTTGCATATATTCAGGCAGGTATCTACCTGCCTGTCTCATCATCCATACCGGAGTGTATGGGGTCTCTTTGCCAAAACAGGCATCTACGAAAATTTTACTCATTAGTGCTCACCTTTGTGCATGAAATAGAAAGCCAGAGACAAAAATAGTATTGAACCGGCGAATGCCAGCATCTCGTACGGGGATTCGTATCTAAGATGCATCACCCTCTTGAAGAAGCTGACGATAAGAACCATTATGATGACTTTGGCAAGTTTGTCCTTGAGTTCGTCAAGGGTGTGTATTTCGAGTATTCTGGATGCGGCGCTTCTTTTGGCTATATCTATCTCCGATATGAAGAGCTCATAGAGCCCGAAACCGAAAATGAAGAGTACTATCGCCATCAGGTATAGGTCGATAGCCCCTATTAGATCGCTTACTATATCTTCGTGGAAATCCACTGGATGTAGGCCGTTGAGGTATGTATCGCCAACCAGCGCCGCCACATGCCAGATATCCACACTTGCGACGATGAAGAGAGCTATACCCCCGACCATATTGAAGATTACGGCCAGCAGGACGAAAAAGCGGGTGCTCCAGAGCAGATTTTCGAAACTCTCTTCGAGCCACTTCATCACAGATCCTCCAACTCTATCCACCTCTGCGCGATTCTCACGGCATTGGTGGCAGCTCCCACTCTCACTTGGTCGGCCACGACCCAGAGGTGGAGTATGTTGTCGGCAAATATATCCTTTCTGATTCTCCCTACGAAGGTGGTATCGGTATCCGTAGCCACTATTGGCATGGGATAGATAGCTTTTTCGAGCTCGTCCATCACCTCCACATCGGGAAATTCGCTCAGGGCGAGACGACACTTCTCTACATCCACCGAGATATCGTCGTCGAAGGTGATGGTTAGGGCTTCGCTATGGCTCCTGAGTACGGGTACTCTCACGCAGGTAGCGCTGACGGCTATGTCGGAGTGCATGATTTTGTTGGTCTCGTTGACCATCTTCATCTCCTCTTTCGTATAGCCGTTTGGCTGGGGCTTGTCGATTTGGGGTATGACATTGAGCGCTATCTGGTGCATAAAGGCTCTATGCTCGCTTTCGTCGAGCCTGAAGGCGAAAAAGTCTTGCATCTGCTTCACCAGCTCTTCCATACCGCTTTTGCCCGCTCCGCTGACCGCCTGATAGGTGCTCACATCGACTCTCCTGATTTTCCCTCCGTAGAGGTCGTAGAGAGGTTTGAGCGCCAATACCATCTGTATAGTAGAGCAGTTGGGATTGGCTATTATGCCGCTTTCTCTCCATAGCTCTATATCTTGGGGGTTGATTTCGGGGACCACGAGAGGGATATCCGGCTCCATCCTGAAGTGAGATGTGTTGTCTATGACTACCGCACCCGCTTCTACAGCATATTTGGCATAGTGGGCAGAGACGCTTCCGCCTGCGCTGAAGAAGGCTATATCTATATCTCTGCCTTCAAATACACTCTGTGTCAACTCTTCGACTCTAAACTCTCTCCCGCGATACTCGATAGTAGCACCAGCACTTCTGGCACTGGCGAGAGGAAGTATCTCCCCTGTGGGAAATTCGCTCTCTTCGAGTACTCTGAATATCTCTTCGCCTACAGCGCCTGTGGCGCCCACGACCGCTACATTGTATCTTCTACTCATTTGTCGTTCCTTCTTCGATGATATTTTCTTCATTTTCTTCTTTGGGACATTTGGCGATACTCACCACCCTATCCTTGCCCTCGACATTCACGACTTTCACGCCGGAGGTGTTCCTTCCAGCCTTTCTGATACTCTGCATATCGGTTCTTATCATCTTGCCAGCACTCGTGAGGCACATCAAATCTTTGTCCTCCTCCACGAAGACCACCCCCACTGCATTACCCGTTCTGCCTGTGAGTTTCATCGCTATCACACCCTTTCCGGCGCGGCTTTGCTCTCTATACTCTCTGGCTTCGGTGCGTTTGCCCAGACCCTTTTCGCTCACTATGAGTATCTCGTCCTCTTCCTTCTCTATGAGGGTGGCGCCGCATACGAAATCTCCCTCTATCTTGAATTTGATAGCCGTCACCCCTCTGGCGACTCTGCCTATTTCCCTGACATCCTCTATCGGGAAGCGGATACACATACCCTTTTTGGTCACCACAAAGAGCCATCTGGTGTCGGGTCGTACGATTTTCGCATCTATGAGAGTATCGTTTTCGTCGAGGTTGATGGCCCTGACGCCGTTGCTCCTGATGTTGGAGTACTCTTTTAGATTGGTACGCTTGACGATACCGTTGCGGGTGAAGAAGACGAGGCTCTTGTCTTCGGCGAAGTCGGTAGTGGGTATGATGGCCATTATCTTCTCGTCTTTGTCGAGATTTATCAGGTTCACCACCGCTTTCCCCTTGGCCGTACGACTACCTTCGGGTATTCTATAGACTTTGAGCCAGTAGAGTTGTCCCCTGTCGGTGACGAACATCAGCGTATCGTGTGTATGGGATATGAAGAATTTCTCTATGAAGTCATCTTCGTAGGTGGTTACGGCCGTCTTGCCCTTTCCACCTCTACGCTGTTTTTCGTACTGTTTTACGGCCACTCTCTTGATATATCCCCTGTGGGTGATGGTCACGACCATGGGTTCGTTGGGGATGAGGTCCTCTATGTTGATATCGTCGTAGTCGTCCACGATTTCGGTACGCCGCTCGTCTCCATAGTTCTCTTTTAACTCCAGAAGCTCTTCCCGTATGATTTGAGTTATCTTCTCTTCGCTTCTGAGTATCCCTTCGAGCCTCTCTATCGTTTCGAGGAGTTGCTTTAGTTCGCTCTCTATCTTCTCTATCTCCAGTCCGGTCAGGCGGCGCAGTCTCATCTCGAGAATCGCTCTTGCCTGCAATTCGCTCAGGCTGAAGCGCTCCATGAGGCTCTCTCTGGCTTCGTTGTCGTCTCCGCTGGCCCTGATGATACGGATAACTTCGTCGATATTGTCGACGGCTATTTTGAGACCCTCGAGTATGTGCGCTCTGGCCCTGGCCTTTTCGAGCTCGAAGATGGTCCTGCGGATGATAACCGTCTTTCTGTGGTTGAGGAAGAGGTCGAGAAGTTCGGGCAGGGTGAAGATTTTGGGCTCTTTGTTGACTATCGCGAGCATGATGATTCCGAAGGTCACCTGCAACTGTGTCGATTTGAAGAGATTGTTCAACACGATTTCGCTCATGGCGTCTTTTTTGAGCTCTATGACGACTCTGATACCCTCTCTGTCCGATTCGTCCCTTACCTCCGAGATGCCTTCTATCTGCTTCTCTTTTACCAGATTGGCTATGCTCTCTATCAGTTTGGACTTGTTGACCTGATAGGGGAGCTCGTCGATTACGATGACTTCACGGTTGCGATTGTGCTCTATGTGCGTTTTGGCTCTTACCTTTATCCTACCCCGTCCCGTGGAGTATGCATCCACGATACCCTTCTTGCCGAATATCACACCTCCCGTGGGAAAGTCGGGACCTTTGAGAGCCTGCATCAGAGTCGGCACTTCACATTCGGGCTTGTCTATACGAAGCAAAAGAGCCTCTATCAGTTCGTCGAGACGATGAGGCGGTATATTGGTAGCCATTCCGACGGCTATTCCCGAAGAGCCGTTGAGCAGAAGATTGGGAAGCCGACTCGGCAATACATCGGGCTCGCTCATACTATCGTCGTAGTTGGGAATGAAATCGACCGTCTCTTTGTCTATATCGGAGAGGAGCTCTTCGGCGAGTCTGGTCATCCTCGCTTCGGTATATCTCATCGCCGCCGGGTTGTCCCCGTCTATCGAGCCGAAGTTCCCCTGACCATCAACTATCGGAGCTCTCATGGAGAAATCCTGCGCCATACGCACCAAGGCGTCATAAACGGCAGTATCGCCGTGCGGGTGATACTTACCTATCACATCTCCGACGATACGGGCGGATTTTTTGTATGCGGCTCTGTGGGTGAGATTGAGTTCGTTCATGGCGTAGAGAATACGCCTATGTACCGGTTTGAGACCGTCTCTCGCATCGGGTAGTGCCCGTCCGATGATGACACTCATGGAGTAGTCGAGATAGCTTCCTCTTATGCTCTCTTCTATCCTGACCTGTTCCACATTTTCATCATAGCTGAATAGATCGCTCATAACTCTCCTTAAATATCAGGTACTCTTCGCAAAATAGGGATATTATACCCAAGAGGCGCTGAATGTTCCGGGCAGAGCTTGCGGCAGATAGCCGTGAAGGCGGAGTGCTTCGCGCTCCCGTACAGGAAATGGCGAGATTCGAAAACTACCCCTATATGTCGTCCAGTCTCGATATTACCTCTATACGGGTGATTTGAGCTTCGATTTGCAAGTTTACGATATTTTCGAGTCTGTATGAGGCGGTATGCTTCGACTCTCCCGTATTCCGAGAGTTGTGAAGCCGAAAACGGACTTTTTTTCGCTAAAATTCAATCTATACTCTGTGCAAGGATAAGCCGACATGTCTGAGAAGTGTAAGAAAGTATATATAACGACTCCCATCTACTATGTGAACGATATCCCCCATATCGGTCATGCATATACCACCATAATAGCCGATACCCTCGCCGTATATTCTAGGATGGCGGGGTTGGATACCTTTTTTCTGACAGGTACCGACGAGCATGGTCAGAAGATAGAGGAGGCCGCGAGAAAGAGAGACAAACTGCCCAAGGAGTATGCCGATGAGATATCGGCGAGATTCAGAAAACTCTGGGATGAGTTTGATATTAGCTACGACAAGTTCATCCGTACTACCGATGAGGAGCACAAAAGAGGTGTCCGCAAGGCATTCGAGAAGATGTACGAGAAGGGAGATATATATAAAGACACATACAGCGGTCACTACTGTATCTCCTGTGAAACATTCTTTACCGAAACACAACTGGTGGATGGAGAATTCTGCCCCGAGTGTGGCAAGCAGACCAATATCGTGGAGGAGGAGAGCTACTTTTTCCGTCTTTCGAAATATCAGGATAGACTGCTTCGCTGGTATGAGGAGAACGAAAAGTGTATTCTCCCCAAGACGAGGAGAAACGAAGTGATCCGTTTCGTCGAAAGCGGGCTCGAAGACCTGTCGATAACGAGGACGAGTTTCGACTGGGGTGTGAAGCTGCCCAAATCCCTGAACGACCCCGCACATGTGATGTATGTATGGCTGGACGCTTTGATGAACTATCTTACCGCACTGGGTTACGGCGGGGATGAGAAGAGGATGGACTACTGGCCGGCGAGAGTGCATCTCATAGGCAAGGATATTCTCCGTTTCCATGCCATCTACTGGCCGGCTTTTCTGATGAGTCTGGATATGCCTCTGCCCAAACATATCGCCGCACACGGCTGGTGGACGAGAAATGGTGAGAAGATGTCCAAATCCAAGGGTAATGTCATAGACCCCAAAGAGGTAGTCGATGCCTATGGTTTGGAGAATTTCAGATATTTCATGCTCAGGGAGGTACCCTTCGGCGGTGACGGGGATTTCAGCCAGAAGGCTCTCATGGACAGGATAAACTCGGATTTGGGCAACGACCTAGGCAATCTGCTCAATCGACTCATAGGGATGAGCGCAAAATATTCGGAGGGTGAGATAGATTCGCAAAATCTGCGTGAATACTATTCGAAAGAGTTGGAGGCGGTGAACGACTCTATCGGGAGACTCGAACCCCTGCTTTTCGATATGCAGCTGCACAGATATCTCGAAGAGTTGTGGAGACCGCTATCTATCGCCAACAAAGCCATAGACAGCTACCAGCCATGGGTGATGATGAAAGAGGGAAAAACGGAGGAGGCACTCGCCCTCAATGCGCTAATCGCCAATATTCTGGCGAAAGTGGCCATAATGCTGCATCCCGTAATGCCCCGTACTACGGAAAAGATAGCCTCCGCTCTCTCTTTTGTGATAGATAACGAAAGCTATAGAAAATATATAAAGGGTGATGAGCTTCTGCCGAAATTCACGATAGAGAGGATACCCCCTCTCTTCCCGAGAATAGAAGAGGTGAGGATGGAAGAGAAGGGAGCGGTGAAAGAGGAGAAGAAGAGCCCGAAAGGGAAGGGGAGCGACAAAGGCGCGAGTGCTGAAGAGTCCGACGGAGTTATAAGTATAGAGCAGTTTTTCCAAACGACTCTGAAGGTCGGAACTGTCGTGGAGGCGCACGAGGTACCCAAAAGCAAAAAACTTCTCAGACTCATGGTGGACCTTGGGGAGGATAGCCCTAGGCAGATAGTGGCCGGAATAAAAGAGTGGTACTCTCCTGCCGACCTGGTAGATACTCAGGTCTGCGTGGTGGCGAATCTCAAACCCGCGAAACTGATGGGAATGCTCTCCGAAGGTATGATTCTGGCGGCAAAAGACGATAGCGGACTCTCTCTTGTCAGACCCGAGAAGCCGAAAAAAGCCGGTACAGTCATAGGATAGTGATGAAAATAAGCGATGTAGTCAATATTACACAGGGAGAGTGTATCAACACTCCGGTCGTACAGGCGATAGAGAGTGCGACCGTATTTCCGTCGAAGGTGGAAGCGGGAGAGCTCTTCTTCGCCGCAAGAAGAGAGGATATCCCCGCTGCCGTCGCGGGTGGAGCGTATGCTATAGTCTTCGAGGGAGAAGCACCAGATATCGTAGATACCGAGATAGCTTGGATATCTGTCGATTCCGTAAAAGAGGCGGCTTTCAGGCTGCTTAGATATGTACTGCTGGGCAAAGATGCCGACCTCTATCTCCTCAATCCCCACGAAATGACTTTCCTCAAGATGATACTGAAGCAGAGGCAAAATATCGTCTTTCTGCCGCCTGAGTGGATGAAGGCTTTCGAATCTATACTCAACAGCGACGAAGTACTTTTCGTAAGTGCCGATGCGGAGTTGATGCATACGATATCTGCGGATACGAAGTCTATCGAGGAGTCCGAAGAGGGGTATATGGTTGCAGATACACTCTTTCGTTCCACTTTCAAGATAGACGGCTATATCTATCAAAACAGGGAGATGGCACCCTTTCATCTGGAGCATCTTCTCAAAGTGCTACACTTCTGCAAACTTCATCAGCTTCCCTATTCGCTGGATAGAATAAGATATACGAAACATTTCGACCCAGTTTTCGTGGACTCTTCGCTTACGAGTGTTCCGAAAGGGGGGAGCGATAGAGTCGTGATTTTCTGCGACAATACGGACGATATACTCAAAGCTGGAGAGTATGTGAAATCGCAGAGCACCTGGACCAAAAGTATCGTACTTGCACCAACAGGCACCAAACTCGAAAACAGAGAGCGCCCTATATGGTTTTCCAGTATCGACGAAGCGAGAGATATATTGAAAAAGGGCTATTTCAACTATGCTTTCGTCTATTCATGCGACAGGAAGATACTCAAGGAGATGAAAAAAGAGTATTCTCTTTTCTGACGAGACAACACAATTCGCATTTAACGGAAAGAAGATGAACGAATTTATAAAAAACCTCAAACTCAAGCTCTTGATAATCTTTTTCGTACCTGCGGTAGGTATGCTCTACTTCTCTTCGGGCTATCTTTACGACAAAATAATTCAATATGACAACACGCAATATCTCGATAAGATATCCAAATATGCCGGATTGTGTGACGAGCTTATAAGTCAATTACAAAGAGAGAGGGGACTTAGTATCGCCTACCTCTCCAAGAGCTCGGACTATTTCAGTCAAAAGCTCAAAGAGCAGCGCTGCAAGAGCGATACGGCCTATAGAAAAGTCGAAGAGTATCTGCGAAGCGGTGAAGCTCCACAAAAGGAGAACGAACTGAAAAATGTCGTCAACATATACTCCTCCATAGATAGCTTCAGAAAAACAATCGACGAAAAGAGCTGTGATATGTTTAGAGTATTGTCTTACTACAGCAATATGATTTCGTCATTGATAAGAAGTACCGATATTCTGAGAGTGAAATATGTAAATGAAAAATTTCTTCGAACCATAGTCTCTTTCAAAAGAGTGATGATGCTGGCCGAATTGAGCGGCAGAGAGAGGGCTCTTGTTTCGTATATACTGGAGAAGAGAGAGTATGACGGTAAAATAGAAAATATTCTAATCAAACTCGAGATGGAGCTCAAGCAGATCAATGAAGAGCTCTCTAAAGATTCTCCGCTCGAACTCTTTACACTATATCGCAGATATATCGATATAGGCTTTGAAAAACACTTTTTCGACATCAAGCACAAGATCATATTCAAGAAGAGATTCGACGAACTCGATAGCAAAAAATGGTGGGATATCTCGAGTAAATATATAGAGGCGTTTCATCGAACGAATAGGGCGATTCTCTTTTTGCTACTAAAGATGAAAAGTGATTTGAAAGTCGATGCATTGAGCACTTTGACAATCAGTATGCTTATTTGGCTTTTGTCGATAACAGCTCTATTCTTTCTATTGAAAATAGTGAGTAAAATCGTCAATACTTTTGGTAAATTGCTATCGCAAATCGATGAACAGAAAAAGATATACAAAAGTTTTTCCGAATTTTCCGAACTATTGATATACAACGACGATAAAAATACGATCTTGACCTCAATGTGTGTAATCTTGAATCAAACGGATAAGTTTAGGAATGTCTGGATAGCGAAGATCGATGAAAACGGCGATATCGTTCCATATATCACAGAAAATATATCTGTCTCCACTTTAAACAAAGAGATACGACACAGTAAAAAAGCGAAGCTCTTTTGCGACATGAGAAGAGTCCTCAAAGAGGGGAGACAGCTAATCTCCTATCCTGAAAACAGAATCGAAGCCATAGAGGGTGGAGTCAAATTTTTCATTATCTATCCTATTATGCTAAAGAACTCGATCTCCTATCTACTGGTCTTGAGTATAAATGACAATACCGAGGAGTTCGATATAAATATGAATGATATGATAGGTAGAATGTGCGGTGCCGTAACATCCGCTTTTGAAAAGATAGATATCAAAAATAGGGAGCTTCGACTACGAAACGAGCTCCGCATAACCGCATCGGCCTTCGATACCTATGAAGCTATTACTATTGCTGACATACACGGCAAAATCATAAGAGTCAACGAAGCTTTTACAAAAATTACGGGTTATACGGAAGATGAAGTGATAGGAAAGAATCCGAATATACTCAAATCGGATAGGCATGATAAGAATTTCTATATTAAGATGTGGGATAGTATAAGAAAAAATGGTTACTGGAAAGGAGAGATATACAATCGACGAAAAAATGGAGAGATATATCCAGAAATGCTCTCTATCAGTGCAATAAAGGATGAGAATGGAGACATTACACATTATGTAGCTCATTTTTTCGATATATCCGATATGAAAGAGGCTCAGCAGAAGGCGGAGTATCGTGCATTGCACGATCCTTTGACCGATCTGTACAATCGTCAACAGATGAAAGAGGATCTCGATAGAATATATAATGAGTATTTTGAGATTGGAGAGTATGGAGCTTTCATCTTCTTCGATCTGGATAACTTCAAACATATAAACGATTTCTATGGGCACGATATAGGCGATATGGTATTGAGAGAGATTGCGCATATATTGAAAAAATCTTTCTATAGAAACGACAATATATATAGAGTTGCAGGCGATGAATTTGCCGTTATCGCCACGAGACTCGGCAAAGATAGGGATGTGGCCATAGCCAAGGCTACAATGTGTGTCGAAATGCTCATGTCTCTTTTTAAAGCTCCTCTCAAAATCGAAGACAATAATATAGAGATTAGTTTTAGTATAGGTATCAAAATCTTTCCAGATATGGAAAACGATGTCAAAGAGATTATGGTAGATGCCGATATTGCGATGTATCATGCAAAAAAGAGCGGTAAAAACATGTACCATTTCTTCGATGATGACCTCGACGAGAGATCCAAAAATTATCTGCTTACCAAAAATGAGCTCTCGAGAGCACTTTTGCAAAACGATCAGCTTAGAATCGTGTATCAACCGAAGGTGCAAATCTCGAGTGGGGAGATAAGTGGTTTCGAAGCCCTCGTGAGGTGGTATCATCCCATAAGAGGATGTCTTTCACCAAACGATTTCATCTATGCTACTGCCGGAAATCAGCTGGGATACAAGCTCAATGAGTATGTGCTTAGAAGAGTATGCTCTCAAATAATACAGTGGAAGAGGATATATGAAAAATTCAATTGGCGAATTGCGGTAAATATCTCCTCGGAACAGTTTGCCGATCCGAAATTTGAAGATGATTTTTTATCTTTGATTGATGAGTGCGGCTTGGATCCGAACCTTTTGGAGTTGGAGATCGTCGAAGATGCTTTGCTGGGTGATATCGAGAGATCTATAAAGACTATCAAAAATCTAAAAAGCAGAGGAATCAAATTCAGCATAGACGATTTCGGTACAGGTTACTCCTCTTTGAACTATCTCTATAGATTACCGGTTGATACGCTCAAACTCGACAAGAGCTTCATATCTCATATATTCGAAGGGAAGAAAAATGCTTCCATAGTCAAATTGATAATAAAAACGGCAAAAATATTTGGTATGAAAACGGTTGCCGAGGGTGTGGAAAATGCCAGGGTACTAAAGTTTCTCAAAGCATATGGTTGCGATGAGTATCAGGGCTATTACTATTCGAAACCTATGAAACCGGAAGAGATAGAGAAGTTGCTGAAGGCATAAAAAAGATTATGAATTGTGTTATGATTCATGCTCATTTTAGACAAAGGAGTAGTAATTTTGGATTCTCAACCTCCATCGGGTAGTATCGGAGTAGGTACTGCCCGTAAATATCTTCACCTCATCTCCGAGCATGGAGATATCTTTTTTGGATTGCTTTTTGGTATTGTGGCTTTCTATTCCCATCTGGGTTTACACCCCTATTTCGCGATTCTCTTTTCGGCGATAGCTATCGGTCTCTTTTCGATAACAGTTGCACAGATAGCGGAAATTCTGGCCGAGAGACTCGAAGAGCCCTATGCGAGTTTCGTACTCACCTTTTCGGCGGTGGCGGTAGAGATAATACTTCTGTTCATGATTGTTCGGGAGGCCGTTCACTCTCCAGAGGCTCTGGATACGGTGAAGGGAGGTATTATATCGGCGGTTATCGTCGATATGAATGTACTCTTGGGGCTAGCGATCTTCATCGGCGGATTGAGCTACAAGGAACAAGAGCACAACGAAGATACCTCGAGCACCTATACCACCATACTTCTCGTGGCATCTTCCGCCCTTCTGGTGCCGAGTATCCTTACCTATACCAACGACAGTCATACCCTCTTCGAGGCATCGGTACTCATCGCACTGATGCTGATGGTTTTCTATATAGCTATCTTTATCTTTCAGACAAGAACACACGCCTACTTTTTCAAAGCGACCGCCAAGAGCAGACTCTTTCACATAAAAAAGCATCGCAGAGAGGAGGATGAGGATGATGAAGATGACTATATATTCGACAGGTTCACAAATATCGTGAATTTCGTCTTCATGTTCATATTTATACTCTTCATAGGAGTTCTTGCGGAGCTGTTTTCGACCGACGGTATCGCCGTAGCCAGAGAACAGCACATATCCACGGGACTTGCCGGACTTATAATCGCCGTCATAGCCGCGGCTCCCGAATTGCTGACTGCAATCAAGGCGGCAAGAGACGACGAGATACAGAGGGTGGTCAATATCGCCATGGGTGCCTCCACCGTCTCTATCATGCTGACCGTTCCGATATTGATGGCGCTTGCATATATCAACGGTATCAGATTGACTCTGGACTTCAATGCCTTTCAGGTAGGGGCACTGATATTGACTATAATACTCGCTTGGAAAACCACCGACGATGGAGAGACCAACTATTTCGAAGGAATCTCCCATCTGATGTTTTTTGTGGGTTATGCGATAATAGCCACACTTTATCACTGATTATATAGGGAGGGTTATCGACTCTTCGTGCCCTTTCGAAGAAGCCCGACCGCCTCTTCTGGTGTCTTTAGGTTTATCATTATTCTACTTCCGAGCTCGGAAACAGCATAACATTACCATTAGATTCAAAGGAGTCGGAAGCTTCAATCCCTGTTTCCAAAGCGATAGTCAGCTTCTCTAAACTCCGATATGATTCCGCGACTAAAGTCGCGGCTCCAGCCTCCCTTTTGTTA
>OFBU01000050.1_pt1 | contig 18539 bp, 24 predicted proteins | sample 1520681 | NCBI WGS metagenome assembly OFBU01 (sample SAMEA3696450, study PRJEB22514) | metagenome | biome: water; feature: marine; material: hydrothermal vent | place: Pacific Ocean | collected 2014-08-16 | depth 1514 m
TAGAGTTCTTAACTCTTCTGTAAGTCCTTCCAGCCTACTTAGGAATTCATACATGACCCACCTCCTTAATGGTTATTGAAATGGTTAAGTTGCTTGAAATTTGGACTTTTGCCCAGGCAAAAAGGACGGTTATTGCTCTATTGGTTTGGATAGAGTTAGAATCATGTAGATAATTGCTAAAAATGCAATAAATACAATAATGTAAGCGATTAACATTTTTTCCTCCAAAATTAGAGTTTTTCTATTAACTTTTTAATGGAAGAATAGAATTTTGCTATGGAAATAGCTGAGAAAGTTACGATGATTCCTCCTATTACTATAAGGAATAGTTTAGCAGTGTTAGGTTGACTGTAATGGCTTAACAATAAGGAAGCTGTACCTCCACTGGTAAGTATCAGAATGTTTGCCAATTTGTCAATTATTTTTTGATAGTATTCGATGGTTACTTTGATTTTTTCCCTCAAAGTTACCTCCTTAAGTGGTTTCAAATTCTTTAATGGTGTTCAATAATGAATAATACCTCTGCTCGAGGAGTGAAATCCTGTCTTCCAGCTCTTCTATCCGGGTTCTGTTATTGGGTTCAACTCGGTAGAGAACCAATGTATGGAGAGTAGTCAATAGTCTAATGATATGCTTGCAAATTTTTTTCTATGTTTGTGATCTTCGCAATCACAGGAGAATTTGAGTTCTCCGTCTTTATCTGTTTAATAATTTCTGTCAAGATATTCCCTATTTTCTGCATGGTTTCCCTCCTTCTTAATGGTTAGATTATTCGTCTTCTGCAAGTTCTTCTAAAAGTTGATTAACAACTTCTCTAATAGATTCCAAGTCTTCTGCCATTATCAGTTCTGCAAGATTTTCAAGAGATACTTCAATGGTTGTAATAGTTCCGGTTTCCATAGTTCCACCTCCATAATGGTTTTTGTTTTAGAGGAGGGCAAAGCCCTCCAAGAGTTAGAATGGAATGTCTTCGAGTTCTTCAAGTTCTTTTTTTTCCTCTAATTCTCTCTTCTTGGCGAGAAGTTTTTCGATTAGTTTGGATGCTTTCTCAGCAGTAATGGTTTCGATATTGACTTTGATGGTTGCTCCGGTCTCTTCGGCAAGCTTCTTTATAAGAGCAATCTGCTTTTCGCTTGCCTTGTTGTTACCGTTACTTTTCTTCTTATCTTTGAATAGTTCGTGTAGCTCTCCTCTATAGGCTTTTCTTCCTATTGAGTATAGAGAGAGAGCCTTCTGTATAGCGTCTGTAACAGAACCTTTTAGTGAATCTCCGGGAGTGTAATTCTCACTCCCTCCGAAAACTTCTTTAGCTGTGGATGGGTCTATGATCCACAGTCTAATCCTTACATAGGAGAGATAACGAGTTTGAATCTCTCCTTTTTTCTTAATTTCAACCGGGGTAACATTGTAGTCTAATACCTGATAACCCCAGTTGTTAGCACCCACTACTTTGTTGAGGGCATCGATAACTGATTGAGGTTTGTATCCATATAGTGTTCTACCACCACGTGCAGGAACTTCCTGAATACCAGAAGTTCCTTCTTTGTCCAAAATCTCATCGATTCGCTGGACTATCTCATTCCAGTAGTCAAGTCCAGTAAATAGTTCTGCTTTCATGGTTTCGGCTTTCATGGTTTCCTCCTGTGTAATGGTTTTTTGGTTTTCAATGGTTTCTACTGCCATGGCACACCTCCCTTAATGGATTATGGTTTAAGAAGTTAATGGTTAAAAAGCAAAGAAAGAAGTAAGTAAGAAAAAAAGGAATAAGGAAAAAGGAAAATGCACCTTTCGGCTTCCTGTTTACCCGCCTGCCATAGGCATACGCCCGTAGGCACAGCGGAGCCTTTTTGGGATATGGAAAATCCCTCAGGCTACTCCCTTTTTCCTTATTCCTGGATTTTTTTGATATTAATGGAGGGACCTTTAGGAGTGTGTATTGGAATGAAGATTACAATGAAAGAAGGGGAGGGAGAGGAGATTGCCCTCGCTCGAAGGAGGGCTAAAGGTGGGATATATGTCAACTACGCCTTCCTTTAATGGATAAAAAGCAAGTTAGAATATTATTTCCAAGTTATGAAACTGCTCTAATGGTTCTAACAATCCTTATTTAACTTTCAAAGACCGTTATCCTAATAATAGTAATAACTTGATGGCATTTTTGTCAAGGGGAATTTGTACCCTCTCTATGCCTATAAATGCTTTTCCGTTTCTATTAAAGCTCTTAATGTTTCTGAATGCGAATGGTCTCACTTCCCAGGTATTGGGAAATTCTTCAAGAGAACCCCAGAGTAAGAATCTCTCATAGAAGGAAAGAGTATGAGAGTAACCTGTGGAAGTTGTTACGGTAACTCTGTCATTCTTCCGTTGAAATATAGCAAACTCTTCATTATTACCTTTTAGAGCTACGCTACCGTTGAGGGTTTTTGCTATTCCTTTAAACAAAGCTTTCAGTGCAAGGTCATTAAGTAAAATTCGGCTCCTCTTTCTGTTTTCTCCATCTGTGAACATTAATGCAGCTGGTTCTTCCTTGGAGTTAGGTTTATAGAGCTCTATGCTCTTCCTACCGTCACGGATTCTGCACATTCTTAAAGGCTCATATTTCTGAAGTATTTCTTCGGGAATTCCTTCCCTTTCTCCTTTTGCAAGCTTCTGAGCCAATTCTTCATCTACTTCCACATATTTCTTTATGAAATCTGGATTACTGTTATTTTGTCTGGTAAGATGAAATGCTGTTTCAAGTAGAGGAATCCAGTTTTGTATCCTGATAGTTCCCTGAAATCGGGACCATCCTTCGGGGTCGTTTTTTACGGCAGAGACTACGTAGCACTCAGCTTCTATCTGATTGGGGTTTAGGGTAACGTTTCCACCCTCAAAAGAGAGCTTAATTGCCATAGTTCAGACCTCCTAATGGTTTTTTGAAGTTTGTGATTCTAAGGCTTTCCCAATTGTGTAAAAGAATCCAAAAAATCCGCATAGAGCTCCTGAATAAATGACTAACTTAAGTAGGCAGCCCTGTTTCTATGCTAAGTTCATCAATGCTTACAAGCCCTAATTTCTTTTCCGGGCGGCGGGAAGTCTCGTATACCTCTTTTACCCATGTTTCTACCTTGTAATAGGGAGTAAATATGTCACGTTTTAGTGTTAGGAACCATCTTCTCCAATTTCTCATGAAAACCTCCAAAGCTATTCTCTTGTTTCTTGTATTCTCCGTTAAACTTGGATGACACCAAGAATTCTTGATAAAGTGTGTGACTTACCCAGAAAGACATACCGGATGGACGATGTGAGGAAATGATAAAGCAATGGGAGTCGTCGGCTTTGAATGAGTTCTGCATTCCTTCCTCCTCCTTATTCGTTGAACTCGATCCACTTTTCCCATTCTTCCGTAACTTCAGCAAGCTCTTCTTCTTTAGCCTTTAGCCACATTCTTTCAAGCTCTTCAAGTTCAAGTGTTCTTTTCCACATTTCTTCAAGTGTTCTAATTTCTTCCATCTTAGGCTCCTTTTCGTAAAACTTTGTCTTCACTATTCATTATGAACAGTTGTGTCATAACCGTAGTAGTAAGTCCTATAAGGTTCTACTCCAGCAGCTGCTAAACTGAGTCCGCTTTCGTCCTCGTCGTCTTCATTGGGAAAATGGACATTGCTTTCATTTGCCTCAATAGTAACTTTAAACTCTCCCGGACTCGGTATTTCCTCAATTGAGAAGAAGAGAGATAGAAGAATACCGGGAGAGATGACCAGTCCCAATAGTAGCCATCCAAACAGCTTTTCTTCGTAAAACTTTGGGATCTGGCAGAATCCAAAAGCCCAACAAGCCAAATATACGGACACTAAACCGATTGCAGTTGCTATCAAACTTTTTATTAAGGACTTCCATTTAAAGCGACTGGCTTCTTTCTCGAATTTTTTCCACTTTTCCTTGAACTCCTTAAAGCTTTCAAGAGTTTTCTGATTGATCATCACCTTCCCATGCTGGATAGCTCCTACTACCAGGTTCCCATCTTGTGAGTTCACAACAATCCTATCTTCCATGTCCTTTTCTTTCTCTTTCCATTCCTCCAGTTTTTCCGCATGCTTTTTGATGAATTCATTCCTCTTTGCGAACATCCCTAAACTTGTGAATAAAGCCAGACAACCGTACATTCCAACTATGGCAATGGATGCTGCTCTTTCAAGTTCCATCTTCAACCTCTAATCAGAGTTTCCCTCTTTCCTCCAGGTATCTAAGAATCCATTCTTCAATGAGCTCGGTTTTGCTCTTGTATCTGTGATCCTCTTTCAGGGCTTCTTCTAACAGCTTTAGTAAATCGGGATTAATTCTTATACTTAAAGTCTTAGTTCTATTTCTTAACAACCTTGCTATCTCGCTTTTTTTCAATTTGCCTCCTTAATTTCCAGTGTTTACTCTTTAATATAAAAAATCCGATTACAAATGTAAAGATGTAACGTCATACAAATTGTGGACTAATTATCCTTCCTGTAGTTGGGCAAGTTATCGCTTCCTATGTGAAGAGAACCTATCTCAAGCCACCCAGGTGTACGTCCTTCATTTATGAGCCTGTCAGCGTCATCTCTATTCAAAATGAAAACTTGAGGTTTGTTTTGTTGTCCTTTTGCTACTATGGTGTAGGTACTGACATCTACTCCTCGAGATGATGCCATTGCCTCTTCAGGAGTTAGATTGCCATCGTGCATTTCTTTTATTATTTCGAAGGTATAACCTCCTTTCTGAATTATGCCTACTTCCCCTATGTCAAGCTCATCTAAAGAGTTTATTTGTTTTATCCGCCCTTCTCTTTCAGCTTTAGCTATTTTTTGGAGCTCCGTTTTGGCATAAGAATAGTTATCGTAGGCAATGATTGCTCCTTCAGCCAGAAGAGCTGTTGTTACGAGTCCAACGGGTGTCTTAACAAAGTTGAGAACGTTCTTTCCTGCTTCTTTAGCCATTTCTCCTAATTTTTCTACTCCCTCTTTATCGAGTAAGGATAAGCCTGAGGCTACAGATGAACTACCCCAAGCTATTTTTTCTAATGTTCCTGTGTTTTCCCAAAGTAGCTCAGCCCTATTTGTTGTTAAAAGATGTTTTGCTTCTTCCGGGGATAGATTCCATACCTTCTGTTTCATTTCGCTAAAGTCTCTAAGGTTATTAGGAGTAATGTTGCCTTTCCCTGAATGGATTCTTCCACTTGTAACTCTGTAACTTCCTTCAAACTGTCTTTCCATAGAATCGAATTCTCTCTGCAAGTTAGAGTGAAGATTATCGGCGACTCCTGATTCTATAGCTTTATTTTCAATTTCCTTTTTCTTGCGTGAGTAGAAATCTTTTGGATTAATGTTCTGATGATTTTTGAATCTTTCAGTGATTTTCTCTGTGAGACCTTTGTTATCTATGCGATATTTCTTTGTGTAATCTTCAGAAAATTCAGTTGCAAGGGTTTCAAAATTTAAAGGATAAAGAACAGCCATCTTGTTAAGGTTTTCGTGTGCTGCTTCCAGGGAAAGTCCAGTTTTTCTTGCGTACCACTCTATAAATCGCTGGCTGAGGTCTATAGAGAAACTACTTCCTTTTTCTGCAAGTAATTGTTCCTGTTCTTCATAGCTTTGGAGCTTGTGAAGAGATGAAGCCACCTTCTCCGAATAAGAACGGGTTTCAGAAAGGTCAATGCTTTTACCTTCTTGCTCCTGATAGCTACTTGCAAGAGAATGAGCTATACTGTCGTTCATTGAAAGTTTATGAATTGCTGAAAGTGCTTTTTCGTAACCTTTAGACTCAGCAAAGTCAGAAATTTCTTTAGTTGCTTTAGTTAGTATTCCAGCCTTTTCTTTGGTTACTTTAACTGTATCTCCTAAAGATGGATCTATGAGGTTTAGTAATTTCCTGATATTACCTTTCTTTGCAGCTTCAGTAAACGCCTTCCTGAAGTTGGCGTCAAACTGGAGTTTCGCAGCTAAGTCATTTGTAATTCTTGTTGCTGTTTGCTTATCTACTCCTAATGCATTTTGCAGGTCGTCTCTAATTTGCTTCATTTCTTTAAGACTTTCAATTTCAGAAGATTCAAGGATTCCGGAATATGTCTTTCCATCTCTATATTGGTCAAGGACTGCCTCTTCAAACTTAGTGAATTCTCTATAGCCAGCCTGGGTGCTCACGCTATTTTCCGTAGTAAGGCTACTGAGCTCCTGGTAAGTTTGGCTTAATCTTTGCGAAATTGCCTTTCTATAATTATCAGAAAGTTGACTTTGGAATAGATTTCCATCAAATCTCTTTTGGAAACTTTGGGTAGCTACTCCTCCATCAAGAGTTGGTTTCTGTGTAATCACTCCGTAAGGAGTTGCATAAGCTTTAATTCCTTTAGTCAGAGCTCCTGTTTGCATCATCCCTTCTATTGATCCATCGTGGGACCTGTAAGTTGCAGTTCCAGCTCCAGCTTCCATCGACGCAGAACTAATTCCCTGCATATATGAACCTGCAACCACACTTTCGCTAAATCCTGCCACTGCGGTTCCATAAGAAAGGGACATAGAAGTTGGATTCGCAAAGAGAGAGGAGCGTATCTTGAAACCTTCTCCTATTTTACCTGTCAGGTCATAACCTACCTTTTCTGCAGTGGAAGCCTTTATTCCCTCTTCTGCCGTCACTCCCCCACTAAATCTTGACATCACGCTTTGACCAAGTGAAGCTACTACGTATTCACTACCTTTTAGAAGAAGCCAGGCTATTCCTGGAATGGAGAAGAAACCGATAATACCAGCAATGGCAACGCTATCCTCTATAGTTGTTAGAGCCTTGCCTACTGAATTGATTGTTAGTCCATTCGTTCCTGCAAGGGAAAAAGTTGATTGAAGCTTATATATAGCAGCAACTTTTGTAATTGCATCTACAACTGCAAAAGCTGGATTGAAGAATGAAACCCATGCCGAGAGCTCTACATATCTCCTAAACGCTTCCACGGAAGAACCTGATACAGGAAGAAGGAAGAGAAATGCTATAGTTGAAGAGGCGATAATTATCAGGAAGTTCATTACATTTGCAAATTCAGGAACCAAATCTTTGGCAAGTTCTCCAAGTGCTTTTGCTGAAAAATTAGTTTTGGCTTTTTCCTCTCCAGCAAGGTAAGAAGCAAGGATCTCCCTATTGAACTCCTCTGAATCAGAAGCATAGGATACTACGGCTTTCTTTAGAGCATTCAACGTTGCTGATTGAGCTATAAGAGACTGAACAGAATAAGAAGCTGAAGTAAGTGCATTTACAGAAGCCAAAAATTTGTTGGATAACTCTGTGTAGTCACTAAAGCCAATGAGGTTAGGACTTGATACAACTGTACTTATGAAATTTTCAATTTTTGGTTTCAGAACACTGTCATAAAACTCATCACAATACCACTTTACGCCATCATAGGACATTATGAGTTTAAGAGGAACCTTTAGCTTTCCAGTGTAGAAAAGGTCTTTTTCCTTAACGAAGTCTGTCAGCTGACTTTCGTCCATTGTAGCAATATAAGGAATCAGACATTGTTCATTGTAAGCTTTCCATATCCTTGACGTTTCAACAATTTCATCGGTTGTAATTTCTTTTGTTGAAAGGAAATAATCAAAAGCTCCCAAATAACCAACCTTTTGATAATCAATATCTGAAACATAGGCATTGCTTGCACCGTAAACTATTACGGTTCCAGTGTGAAATGCATTATCTATAAGATTAGTAAGTGTATAGCTCAAAGTACTGAAAAGGCTACTTACAATAGCAACTCCAAACGGAACATCTGTTACCAGGTAGCTCTGACCTAACTTGGTATCGATAATATTTACATTCACTCGTGCAGAATAGAAACCATTGAAAAAGAAGAAAGAAACCAAAAGCCAGCTTGTGAGCATGTTCTTTTTAAACATAGCCTGAAGTGTCCATATAACGATTCCCCAGAGGAGAGCAACCTTAAGGGCGTTCTTAAATGATGCATCTCCAAGTATAAGAACGATTCCCTTGAAAGCTTGAGAGATAAAGGGCAATCCTCCAACTGTATAAACATCAAAAGTAAGAGCCACTACTTCCTCCCTAAAATCTGAAAATGAAGGAAGGTTTTCCTATAGCATCAGCAATTCTTTTATCCACTTCGCTTTTAAGATTTGCATAGGTTTCCCCTAACCTGAGTAATGATTCCACATTTTTTCTGTATTCCTCAGACTTTTTGGAAAGTTCTCTCTTAGCAAGCGAAATTCTGTCTAAAACCTGATTTTGAACATCTTTAGGAAGAGATTTATCCGCTGTATCTATAGATGCAGCTCTCTGAAGTTGTTCACCAGCCGAATCGATGAATGACTGGAGTGTCAATATAGCAAGATGATTTGCAAAAGCATTAGCATATCTATTGTAAGCTGTATCACCCAGGTTCTTTTTTGTAACAGCTAAAAGATTAACAATGTTGTAGATGTCGCCGAAATAATAAAGGAAAGCTACCTGCTCATTGGATAAAGGAGTTCCACTTAAAATATTGCTAACTATCCCATCAATTTTTTCCTTTATCCTTTGAACCAAACCCTTAGAAACGTTTATTGTCTTATTTTGGTCTATCGTCTTACAAGTCATTACGCCGTTAACCAATTGCCAATTACAGTGGTAACCTGTTATTGTTCCTCCATCCAACAGAACGCTTAACTGGACATCCTTCGGGGGAAGGATCACAGCTTTAATATTTTCAGGGTCAAGACAATCATTACTACTACACGGATTCCCGCTTGAGTCATAAGGTTTGAAATCTATTACGCCAAAATAAGTCGCTATCGCATCGGCAAGGTCTGTGTCTGAACTTCCAAATCCACTGTTGTAAAAGTAGGTATAAGGAAAGTTCCAGTACAGCTTGCTCTTATCAAGATTTTCCTTAATTCTTTTCCACGCTTCGTTGAGAGTGGAAGTTGCCGAGCTCGCAAGACTATTACCTGCTGATTCCGTAGAAGCCTCTCCAAACAATTGTTTACCAAATGTTTGTCCAATGCTTTGTCCTACCAAGCAAGCCTTCGCAAACAGATTTTGCCCATATCTTGCCCATTGATTAAGTTTCGCAAAGGCATCTGCTACACCAGGAAGAGAGTAAATAAGACCTATCATGATTCCCCAGGCTAACGAAGCCCCAGCCTGTTCCAGCATATTCTGGAGCTGGTCAAGATTTAACAGTCCTATCATTCCAGCATCAAAATCCATTCCAGAACAAGAAAGAACTGCCCTTGGAGGTCTAATAGTGTATAAAGGCAAATTCAAAACATCGTTTCTTATCCTGAAAGAGAAAGAACCAAGAGAGGCTGTGGTCATAGTTGGAGACTTGTAGATACCAGGCGACGAAGCATGAACAGTAACCATATTGTCAAGAACATTGTCTATAGATGCACTAACAGGAGTAGAAGCCATTAAGAAAGCTGTCAAGCAGGATATGAATCTCCTCATTACTTCCTCACATCAACAGGTTCACCGAAAAAGCCCTTATAGTTTGGATTGAAATCTTTGAGTTTTAACTCATTTATTGACGCAAGAAACATCAATGTATTTCTTTCGATTTGGTCAAGAGGAGTTAAACCTCTTCCCACTACGGCAGTTTTAATATCTCCATTATCCTTTTCAAAAACAGCAATTAGAGTAGGAACTGACCGAATCCCGTAAACATCAAATAATTGAGGAGCTACTACATTTTTAAAAGGGAGCTTACTATCGATTTTGTCAGAGCTAACTCCTCTTATAGACAGTCCAAGCTCATAGAGGGTAAGAACATTTCTTTTCTCCACCTCACAGTAAGAACATCCTTCTTTATAAAAGAAAATAAATCCAAGCTTATTTTTAAATTTCCGCAGAATTCTTGCGAAGAAAAAGTTCTTCCTCGAGTTATACAAATCAGCAAAGAGAGGAGTTTCAGGATAACCAGCAACATTATAAATCTGTGGACCATACTTAAGGTATGCTTCCCGAAGAGAATAACCTATCGTCCTGAGATGATTAAAATACTTTGCCTGCCACTCCAGGAAAGCTTTTGCAGTTTTTTCATTTGGATTTAACAAGAATTCTTTAACTACCGGGGGAGCATCTGGTCTAACTGGAAACCTGAATCCCTTTCCTGGACTTCTTCCCTTATTGTCTTTCTCCTTTGTTTTCGTTTGCTTAGTAATGGGTTTCAAAACTTTTTGTTTTTGAGGTTTTAATTTTTTCTTCTCTTTTTTTGGAGGTTCTTCGTAAAAAAACCAACCTCTATCTGGCTTATCTGGAGCTCCAGATAAAGCAACAGTAATCGCTAATGCGAGTGAGAACATTTTCTGTACTTCTCCAAAATGATTCTTATCTCATCGAGCTTTCTTGCTATCCTCTCCCTATCTCTTTCATCGTCAACGTACTGAGCTGTAACGGATAGGACATTACTGATAGCCTCGGAAACTCTGTAATCAAAGTTATTTTTCATTAAGAACTGATAGCCTATGTAACCGAGCATAAGTGCTATCAACGTAAAAGTCACAAGGGCAACAACATACTTCACTTCGTTCATAGAGTAAAATATATTTCAATTTAAGTGATAATCAACTTGATTTTAAAGGAGAACACATGGCATCAAGATATGGAATGCAACAACCTTTAATAATTCCAGAAGATCATGATAGAGAGGACATAAGACCTAAAAGTTTAATTTCATTCATAAGCTACGTTCAGAAGTTTTACAACATAGAGAATTACCTCGTAAAACAGGGAAAGAAACTTCCGCCTTATGCTTTTACCATAAAAGATAACCTTTGGGTTCTCGGAATTTCCTTTACTACAACTCTGGTAATAGAATTGTTGTTTTTCACATTTTTCTTCTTCCCACTCTTCATAATCCTCAAAAGTGGCGTATGGCAACCCTTCCCTATAAGCGGATATATCTACTCGATAGTCGTTTACGGTTTCACTTTTCTAACACTCATAATCAATACAGGAATCTACATCTATCTTTCAAGGTATTATTTACCTGAATCCGTAGTTGTTAAGAAAGCTCTTCAAAGTCTCTTTATGGGAAGAGTAACAGCTCTAATTTTCAAAGCCATAATTTTTTTTCTAATTGCCCTTATAATAGGCTCATTTATCTACGACCCAAGAGGTTGCAAGCTTATAGCCGAATTTCTCTCTGGACTACCACTATTTAAAAATTACTCTGTTGAATACCTCTACAATAAAATAATGCAAACGGAAAATGTAGCCTACACAGAAACTTACATTGCAACTGGCATCTTTCTTTTAACAGCTGGACTTACATATCTGCCACTTATCTATAAAGAACTCCTCCACAGAACATCTCGCATCTTCAAGTATGATAGGGATGTATTCAAAAAAAATGCAACTCACGTTGGATGGGGATTTGAGCTTGATCCGAACAAAGACTTTAAGATTAAGCCACTTTATCTTTCTGAAAAAACCACAAACGTTCATACAGGAATTCTTGGAACAACAGGAACAGGAAAAACAAAATTACTCACATACTTTGTAGAGCAAGATATAAGAAAAGGACACGCTGTAGTAATTATCGACCCTAAAAATGACGGGGAGCTCCTTGACAAAGTAGTCCAGGTTGCCCTGGAAGAAGGAAGAATAAGAGATTTAATCTTCATATCTCCTCTATATCCTGAATTCTCTGCAACAGTCAACCCTCTGGCTTATTACTACATGCCCGAGGAAATAGTTAATCACATAATATCAGGAGTTAAATCAAGAGAGGAATACTTCATCAACATAGCCAAAGGAGTCAGTCTCGGCGTAGTATCAGCTCTTAGAATACTTCATAAGAACAATCCAGACTTCAAGTTTAACTTTGCAACCTTAATGAAATATACATCTCGTGAGGGACTTGAAAGACTCGCTGAAATGCTCGAGGTTCTAAAGAACCAGCTACCTCCTGAAGAAAGACACGACGCAGAGATAACACTCAATAACATCAAAACTATACTCGAGTATCCACCGGATTTCTTCTCGAAAGTCGCATCAGGTCTCTCAATCGTTCTGGCAATTCTGACAAGTGAAAACATAGGGAAAATCATAGGCAACATAGGAGAGAACCACTTTGTGAGGATGATTGAAGAGGGAAGACGTCCTATAGTTGTGGTTCAGACAGCATCAATGATGGTAAATCAGACCTCAGGAATAGTTGGAAAGGTAATTCTCTCAATGATTCAATCCCTATGCGGTAGATTCGCCGCAAGAAAAGAAAAGTTCAAATATCCCCTTAAGCTCCACATTGACGAAGCTTATACCATGTTCTACGACGGAATAGAGAACCTCTACGATAAGGGAAGAGGCGTAGGGCTCCACATATTTACCTATTTCCAATCAATAGCCCAGGTTTATGCTTCTGTAGGAAAAGACAAGGGTAATGCCATACTTGACAACATCAACAACTGGATATGCTTCAGGGTTTTAAAGTTTTCAGCAAACTATATATCTGACCTGATAGGAACAGTTGATAAATATAACTTAATTTTCAACTCCTCTAACGACTACACTGTTACGACCGTAAGAGCTCCACTTGTAGAACCTGAAATGCTAACAAACCTACCTGATAGAACTTTTGTAATGTTTAAGAGACCAGAAGACAACAATATCTATCAAATATCAACTAACACATTCTTAGGAAAAGTTCCTTTCATTCCAGAACCTTACATTAACGTAAAGCTTCCAAAAATGAAAATACCAGGTATAGAGGAGAAAATAGCATGAAAACGGCATTTTGGATTGGTAGATTTTTATTCTTTCTATCGTTTCTATTAGGAACTTACGCTACGTTTGTTCTCCTGATGCCGTTCCATTTTTTTGTAATAGGACTTTTCTCCTTCAGTGGTTATCTTCTCCTTGAAATTGCTTTAAAGAAGTATCTACAACAAAGACCTCTTATTAAGAAGAGAGAAATTGCATTAGCAGAGCTATCATCTTTATGGACAAATCAAGAAACTATCCAGGCTTTAAAGAACGAACTCAAGGAACTCAAAGAACTTGTAAAGGAAGCTAAAAAAGTCAGTGAATCTCCAGCTCTGAAAGAATATTTCGGAAAGATAGACGAAGAAAAAGCCGAAAAAATGATAGATGATCCTGCAACGATAGAAAAAGTAGTAGAAGAAATTACTCCTCCACAACCATCTCAATCAGAAGATTCTCCAGAACACGAAGAAAAAGAAAAATCCCAGGTAACCGAAGATAAAGATAAAAAACCCGAAGCTTTAAGTGAGGAAGTGAAAAAACTATTAGAACTTTTCCCGGAAGAAAAGGACTACATAAACACAGCAGTGGTCAACCTCCCTACCGAAAAGCTTAAGGAAGTAATCAAGATGTATGAAGCAATAAAGAATCTTAAACCTTCACTTCCATGTCTAATAAAGGCGCTTGAAGAAGAAAATGAATGCAGGATAGCTTACGAAGCTGAGAAGCTCAGGAAAAAATTCAATCCCGAAAAGTTTATCCAATTTGTAGAAGAACTCGTTAATAAGGAAATAAACCTTGAAGTCGATGGTAAGATTTTTAGATATATAGCTTTTTCACATAAGGACTGCATATACGTCAATCCTATCCTGTTAAAGCAATACTATCCAGACCCTACTGTAAAAGAGAAAGTCTTAGCTTACCTTCTCAAAGACTATTTATGTCCATCAATTAACTGGAAAGCAGGTTTCATAAGGAGAGGTTTCGCAATTAAGTTTCCTGGAGGCAAAGAGTTTAGAGTTCCCTTTATAGCACTAAAGCGAAGTTGCTTCTCATCAAACTTCGAGGATTTTGTGGAGATAAGTCCTTGAAACAAATAGAACTACTGATACCTGCTATTGCTCTTTACGCACTTGCAGGTCTTTTCTGGATACTCTATAAGAGTGATAAAGCAAGAATAGAGAAAAGAAGCTTTTCCCTTGACCTTAGCCTTGAAGATTTACCCCAAAACAGTAATAAAGAGCTCTACGAACTTCGCTCAGAAATAAAGAAACTAAAAGACTCTATCAGGATATTACCGAAAGAACCCAAAGAGAAAGAAAGCAAAAGCGAATTCCTCACAAGAGAATTTGAGGAGCTCTTCAGCCATATTCGAGGTAAGCTCAAGGATGAAAACACATTAATGGCTATAAAATCCTTAATGCAGTTTTTAGAAAGTAAAGGCAATGTTCCCAGCATCGCATCTTTCCAAGGAGACAGAGAAGCTAAATATTTCAGAAAGATAAAAGCTGGAGCTACCACAACTTACGACTTACTTGCCAAGGTATCCCTTAGAGAGCATACTTTAAACGTTGTTAAGGAAATCCTCTTCCTTCTTGAAAAAGAATATGGAAATCATAGCTATGTTCTACTTCCACAAGCTCTATTTGCTGCTTTTGGTCATGATTTGGGAAAACTCCCGGAATTCAGAACAGGTGCTTATGCAACATCAGACCATCCCGAAATATCAGCCATTGCTATTAGAAAATGGCTCAACAAAAGCTCTCTGTCGGAAGAGGAAAAGGAAAATGTAATTAAAGCAATCAAACTCCATCACTCAAAGCCAGATGAAAAACTTGGACAGCTTCTTAAAAAAGCAGATGAAAAAGCCAGAGAACACGAAACTCTAAAATATGGAATCTTTGCATCTCCTTTACTGGAACTGGAAAAGGACGGAACCCTACCAGTAGAAATTATTGTAAGACTCCTTGAAGAGATATGGGAGTTCATAAATGTTAAAAAACACTTCAAGGGAAAAGCCCTATACCATGCCTTTACCCGAAACAACATAATATTTTATGACCCTGACATTGCATCCAAAGCACTCAAGGATATGGGATTTAACAATCTTCCTGAAGATGACAAAGAAATTAAACTCCTAATAGATAAAAGCTTCAGAAAGCATAATCTTGTATGGGAAAAAGTTAAAGAGGGATATTACTGCATACCTGTAGATATAGGTAATAAAACTCTGTACTTAGGAGCTCTGAACCTCACTAAAGTTGCAGATTTTCTCGGCAGATTAGCCTCAGAATTACCTCAAACTCCTAAGTTGGAATAGCCATTTCTGATTAGTCATTACATATCTTATCTTCCTTGGACAGAACTATACTTTTTTCTTCTTCTTCTTATTCTTTCTTTAACTCTGTGCTTCACCTTAGCAATAAGATGTTCAATGTGCAGTGGAAACTGCCCATTTTCCTTCATAGGAATCTTAAAGAAAACTTTAACTAATCTTCTGACATCCTTAATGTGTGGAAAACAACCATGTTTATCATAGTAAGACGAATAATACTCCTCAAGCCACCTTTCCAACTTGGATTTTTCTTTCTTCCTCGCTTTAAGAACTCTTCGGCAAGCCCTTTCTATATCATCAGTATGATAAAGCTTTAGAATCTCTACAAGGTCTTCAAATTTCTGCCTATTCTTAAGATAAAGCTTTATATCCTCCAATTTTAGTTCCATACTTCCTCCCATAGGAGAACAGGATACTTTTCCCTCACAACTTCAAGTAATTGGTAAATATAGGACTTAATCTGACACTGTTCAAAAACGTGCCTGGCATATTTAAAATTCATGTCAGACACAATTCAAGAAGAAAACTACATAGTAGTTTTATACTACATACCTACCACATCCAGCAGGGTAACTACATAAAAAACTGCATACTATCTACTACCAAAGTGACCATATACCCCATGGTACTTTATCAACTTTTGGTACTCCTGGATTTTATAGTTACCATAGTAACTATATAAACTTAAGTTCCCAAAATATCAAGGTTACTTTAGCAACTAAAGTTATTTGGTCTATATAGAAACTTTGGTATAATAAGGTAACCAAAGTAACCTTATAGGAGGAAGGGCGATGAAAGAAAACATTCTTTTGGCAACAGACATTGGTTATGGAGACACTAAGTATGGCTTTCTGGAAGACGGAAAGCTTACCGTCAAAAAATTCCCTACTGCAATTGCAAGAGTTACAGGAAGGGATAGCTTCGGAGATTACGTAAAAGAAGATAATGAACTAATAGCTTATCAAGGGAAAAACTACTATGTAGGTTCTAAAGCTTTAAACTATCCGGATAGACTCATACCTACCAGAACTCCAGATTTTAATTTAACCTACTCTCCTTTGATTCTTTACAAGATATTCAAACAGGAAGACCTCAAACCCAGGATGGTTTCTCTTTCTCTCTCAATAGGAGAATTCAAAAGAAAAAAAGAATCCATGAAGAAAATATGTTCTAAATTTTTCGTGAATGGCGAATACTTTGAACAGGAAATATTTGTATTTCCCCAAGGAATAGGAATCTGGAAGGTAGCAGGTAGCCCGCAAAATGCCATCATAATAGACATCGGTCATAACACAGTTGACGTCCTATCAATAAAAAGTGGTGCTCCAGACAGAGAACTCTCCTTTGGCATAGATAACATGGGAACCTCAAACATAGCTACGGAAATAAGAAATTTCATTTTTCAGAAGTTTAATGAATTGATTACAGAACATGAGGCAAAAGAAATTCTCTCAACTGGTAAGTTTATGCTCTACAGAAAAGAGATACCGCTAACTGAAATGGTGGAAGACCTCAAGAAGGAGTATTCCGAGAAAGTCCTTAACTCCATTCTCCAGCATACGTCTCTTAAAGAATTTTTCAAAAGAGCTGAAAAAGTGATACTTGCTGGCGGAGGTGCTTACTTTTTCAGCAAAGAAACACAGAAGGAATATGGCATAGAGATACCTCCACGACCCGAATTTGCAAATACTGAAGGTTTCTTCCAGATCCTATCAGAGATTAGTGGAGGCTAATTATGAAAAGAGTTTCCTACTCTATAAAACTTCATATTCCAGAATCCCTTTATGAAGTTCTCAAAAACAATGTTGAACATAGATTGCCGAACAAAAACTTTGTATTCAATGAATTTGCTGAAGCTCTTGTTACAGCCTGTAACCACGACAAGGAAAAGATAGCACAGGTCTTAAGAGAGATATTTCTTAAAGGTCTTAACTTTGAAGTTTCAGAGCTCAAAGTTGAAATAAAGAAAAATGAACCTTCCCGTTATCAAGATGCAAAAGAGAAGGAAACGAAGGAAAGTAATCACACGAAAGAAATCAACCCAGAAGATATTAAGAAGCTTGAAGAAAAATTCAACCTTTAGGAGCTCCCCTCTTGGAGCTCCTCCTCATTATTTCATTAACATCCTCTTGGGATTCTCCTATCTTCAAAAGTTCCTCGGCATTCTTCCTGACCTTTACTTCAAGATAAGATAGCAAACGGTTCACTCCTGCCTCTCCAGACTCCAAATAAGCAGCTGCTAAAGCCGATAGTGCAAGTCTCAAATATTGAGCAAGAGATAGGTCAAATCTTTCAAGGATAAATCTATCAAGCAAAACTATTCCAGGTTTGTGCCTCGCTGAAACATTAACTATAGGAGTACCTGTAACAAGTCTATCTATAACAGCCAACTTTTCTTTCTGAGAAAGACTTCTGAACTTTTCGATGAAGGCTTCAACGTCATCATCGAGTTTTTTAAGCTTTTTCTTTCCCATTAGCCTTCAAGCCTCCTATCGTCTTTAGATTAATTAGAATTCTTTAGATTAATTAGAATCCAAATCTGGAAAGTCTTGAATATTGCATAAAAGAAAAGAAATCTGATAAATGCGTAAAACTAAAGCATTTAAATCTTGACAGTCACTATAAGCTCGCTTATTTTAAGTGTAAATTAAACAGATATAAGTGGAAAATGAATGAATCCATTTAGAACAACATTAGAAACACTAACGCACAGCTTGACAGGTGGAATAGGACTACTCGCAATGGGATTTTTAGTAATGACTACTTTTATTGGCTTTAAAGAACGACTCGTGCCTCTGGTAGTTGTAAGTCTATTACTTGAAATTACATTAGGAGCAATGTTTTTGGTGAAATGATGATTGATACCACAGCTGTTCAACCTTACGAAATCTATGGAATAGCTGTAGAAAGAATTACCCACAACTATGCTTATCAGACATGTCTGGATTGCAAAAAACCTTCTCTTCCTGTAAAAGACAGAGAGTTACCACATCCAAGTAAAATTGAATGCAAACCTGTTAAATTTACTATAACTGACCACATCACTGTTTTTTTCGATACAAACAGCTCAGAGCTCCACAGGGAAGAAAAAGAAAAAATAATGAAACTTTTGGAATCTTTTCATCCAGAAGAAATAGAGGTAATAGGTTATACCGATAGACATGGAAGCAAAGAATATAACAATCAACTTGCACTGAGAAGAGCAAAAGCAGTAGCAAAAGTAATTAAAGAACTAACAAATGCAAAAGTAAAAATTAAAGGCTTTGGAAAATGTTGTTATCAGTCATACAAAGACTGCTACAACAGAAGAGTAAAAGTAATAGTCAAAAAAAACATCCTTTATAAACCAAATCTGGAGGTGCACTGTGAAGCTGAGTAAAGCAGATGTAGTAGTAGCAGCCTTGATTATTGCTGTGTGTGCTGTTAGTCCAGCATTCGCCGCAACGGACCCTTGGTCAAACTTTTTCACGCTAATTAAGGACTGGATCACTGGAAACCTGGGCAAGTTTCT
>OFBU01000051.1_pt1 | contig 18299 bp, 13 predicted proteins | sample 1520681 | NCBI WGS metagenome assembly OFBU01 (sample SAMEA3696450, study PRJEB22514) | metagenome | biome: water; feature: marine; material: hydrothermal vent | place: Pacific Ocean | collected 2014-08-16 | depth 1514 m
AGCGGGTGAGCCGCACAGATTAATGACCCCTTTCAAACAGAACCCGGCTTACGCCCCGCTCCTCAACCTCTCATCACCTTCACATACACCCGGCGCGTTCTCGGTCCGTCAAACTCGCAGAAGAAAATTCCTTGCCAAGTTCCGAGGACAAGTTTCCCGTTTTCAATAATCAAAGTTTGGCTAACCCCAACTATTGAAGACTTAATGTGCGCGGATGCATTACCTTCAGCGTGTTCGTAAGGTTTGTTCCAGGGAACCAGTTCTTCAAGGTGGTTCTTTATGTCCGTTTTTACCGAGGGGTCAGCGTTTTCGTTGATTATTACTCCTGCAGTTGTGTGAGGAACGTAAATAACACAAATTCCCTCTTTTACTCCTGATTGAACAACTACTGAGTCAACCTGTCTTGTGATGTCGATAAACTGAGTTCTGCCGTTAGTTTTTAGAGAAATTTCGTAAATCACCTCCTACCTCCTTTTTTTTTAAATTCTTTCAAGAATCATTTCTTTCAGCTCTTCGTCAACATTTCCGTAAACGAACGTTGCAAGAATTTTCTCCATATCTTCTCTGTCAAGGTCAAAAAGCTCTGTTGCAATTAACGATTCCTGTTCTGCTCTCAAGGTCCTTGATTTCTCATCTCCTTTTTCCGTAAGCTTTTGAATTCTCTTTGAGAGGGAAACAATTTTCTTCCGTAAAGGCTCTTCTGCTACTGGAATGGGGAGCTCTTCCACAAAGAACATATTAAGATTGGCAGAAACTCTCTGCCTTATGTAGTAGTCAAGAACAAAACTGTTAAAAAGTGCACAGATATAGTGGTTGAAGTCAAACTCCATCTTCTCGTCTAAGGTTGTTTGAATTATATCCTGACTATCATAGTCTATTTCATAGTAAATTTGTTTTAAAACGATTAAAGAGTTTCCACAGAAGACTTTTTCAGGAATGACAGCTCCTATAAGAGTTCTTTCGTCAGTTGAACGAGCAACGGCTCTGTATGAAAATCTTTCGACCTCGTAATCGAGCTTCCATTTTTTAGATTCAAACCTTGTCCTGCAAATTTGCAGTAGTTCCTCTCTGAACTCTTTAGCTTCTTTTCCTCTAAGTCCAAGAAAATCTATAAGCTCTTTTACAAGACTTCTTATTTCGCCGTTTAGCTTTCTTTCCCCAAGTCTCTCTCTTCCTTCTCTTTCATTAAGGTAGTAGCGGGGATTACTGAATTTAGAGTTGAACTGATGAATCATTTTACCCTCAAAAAGGGGCAGACTGCCTTTCTTTTTCTTCGTCCTGAAAAGGTAATTGTCGTTGGTCATGTGAAATTCACTTGTTAATTCTACCCTTAGCTCGTGGAGTAGAGGATGGTCTCCCCTTATCTTCTCAATTAAGGGAATGTGGGAAGGGCTCAGGAACTCTGTTATTGTCTTTGCACGGGGGGAGATTTCTGAAATTAGCTTTGCAGGATATTTGAATTTTTCATCCACATCTTCCCATTTTCTAATGTAGAACCTTGCGTTAAAGGTTTCCGAAGGTTTTTCTTTCTCTGCAAAAACTATGTCAAACTTGAATTGAGGATGCACTTCTTTAAACCATCTGTGGCTTCTGTTTTCAAAAGAGAGGAGCTCCTTTAGATTCCAGTTTTTTAAAATCTCCTCTCTCAGCTCTTTTGCTCCTTCGTCGGTATGGAAGTTGGAAGGAACAAGAAGTATAAAAGCTTTTCCTGTTAATCTTAAAGCAAGTTCCATAAAGAGCTTCTGGTATGAAAGGTCTCCTTTTCCCCGTAAAATGAAGTTTTCTTTAAGGTAGTCTGAGAACTTCCTTATCTCCTCCTGATACTCTTCCCAGAGCTCCTTTACCTTCCCGTTTTTGAGCTTCTTTTCAAAGAGCTTTTTAAACTCTTTTCCTTCAATACTGAACTTTGTTATCTCTCCAAAGATTTCAGGATAATGGGAGGCAAACTCCTTCTTTATGGGCTTTATGTTTTCCCAGGGAGGATTTCCAATTATTCCATCAAAGCCTTGTTCAGTATTTTTAGAGTAGATGTGAGGGAATTCTATCGGGTAAATTACAGCTTTTCCAAGAGCTCCTCTAAGTTGATACTTTTTCCTTAAACTTCTTCTAAAAAACCTTCTCAGTTTCTCCCTGCTTTTTATAGCTTCAGAGAGAAGTTCTGGAGTAAACGGATTTTCAAGGTACTCTTCTCTTGAACTTCTTATCTTTTCCACTTCTACCTTTAGCTTTTCGCTACCTTCTATACATTTAACTGTTTCTTCAACTGGCAGGGTATATAGGGAATTTCCATTTATTATATTCATCTCGAGGTCTGGCAAGATATGGTCTTCTTTTTCAATTCTGGTATAAAGAAACGAGTCTGGATGGAGCTTGACAGCTTCTTTCCAGAGGTTGACCTTTGTTATTTCAACGGCTCTTTCGTCTATGTCTATCCCGTAAATGTGTCTCAGGATTATTAGAGCTATAAGCCTTCTCTTTTCTCTCTCTGTTGATGAGAATCCCAATTTTCTCCTTATCGCTTGAACTCTTCTTCTCTGCTCCTTAATGTTCTTTGGCTCGGAAAGGGAGGATGGAATTTCCGCCCATCTTGTCTTCTGGTCTATCTCTTCGTAAATCCTGAAAATTTCCCTCAGGACCTTTATCAGGAATGAACCGCTACCACAGGCAGGGTCTATAACGGCAATCCTTAGAATCTCCTCAGCCAGTTCTTCCGCTTTCTCGTAATCAAGGTTATCAATCGCCTTAAGGAGTTTCTCTTTCTTTTCTAAAAAGAGAGCTTCTACGAGGGTTTTAGCCATATAACTGGTTATCTCTCTGGGAGTATAGTAGATTCCTCCCTCTTTTCTGTTTTCCGCAAGAAACATCTCGTAGGATTTTCCAAAAATATCCTCGTCTATCTGTCTGAAGTTATAGAAAGTAAGTCCCATTCCAAGAGAGGGTTTCCACTTTCCAAATCCAAGGATTATCTCTATTGCGTCCATTACTCTTTCAAGGTTATCCTCTTCAGGAGCGATGAAGTTCAAAATGTTTGTTTTGAAAATTTCTGTGTCATAATAGGTGTAAAACCAGCGATTTATCTCTTCAAAAAATTCCTCCAGGAATTTCTTTTTGCCTCTTGGTATCCATCTGTTCCTTTTGTCCTCGTAAGTATCCTGAAGAAATTTAAAAGGAATTAGGGCAAAATCTTCAAGAGTTTGAATGAAGATAAACTTATTGAGCAGAAGGATTTTTGCCTCTTCAACTCTTTTTTCGTCTCCCTTCCACTTAATGGTTCCCAGAATCTCATACCACCTTTTAAGGTCGGCAAAGAACTTTTCGTCTAAGTCTTCCTTTGGCGTTTCATCTTCTTTCCTCCTTACAAGCTCCCATGCATTTCTGACCCTCTGAAAATCTCGCAGGAAATCTGAAAAGTTTTCTCTCTTGAAAGGCTCAAACTCGTACTTTGCCCTTCTGGAAAAATAATAGACCTCGTTTCCGTTTGTAAAAACTACGTAATCGTAACGATTAAGGTAGTTGATAATCTGGTTTTTCCCTTCTGTCTCAAACCTGCTTTTCTGTTTTCTGAACTCCTTTTCAAGCTCCTGAAGTATAAGCCTATTTCCAGACCTTTTAAAAAGAGGCTTTACTTCAATGCCAACGGGGTTTTTTGTTCCGTTTATTTCGTAATCTATCCAGCCATCTTCAAGTTTTACCTGAGGAACTACTCTAACGTTTAAGGCTTTTAAGAACTCCTGAAAAACCATCTCAAAAGCAGTTTCAGGTTTTATGAGCCAGACAACATCAAGGTAGTTTTTGAAAACCTGGGTTTTGAGCTTCTCTTTTATCTCTGGAACTTTCTCCCGTGCGATTGAATGGTAAGAAGATAGCAGAGACAAATCTTCAAGGAGCTCGTCCAACATCACAATTCTTCTCCCACAACCCAGTTATCAATAAGCCTTGTGTTTCCAACGAAGACTGCCAGGGCTATTAGATCCCCCTCTTTTAAGGATTTTACAGGTTTTAAGAGATTAGCGTCAACAATCTCTATATAATCAATCTTCTTAACATAGGGATGGGAAAGTATGAACTTCTTCATTTCTGCTTTTATCATTTCTGGATCTCTTTCACCCTCATCTATCATCTTTTTAGCAAGTTTTAGAGCTCCATAGAGGGAAGTTGCCGATTTCCTCTCTTCAGGTGAGAGGTAAACATTTCTGGAGCTCTTAGCAAGACCGTCTTCTTCTCTTACTATAGGACAACCCACAATTTCAACGTCAAGCTCAAGGTCTTTTACAAGACGTTCTATGACCTTTAACTGCTGAAAATCCTTCTTTCCAAAGTAAGCCTTGCGAGGTTGAACAATATTTAAGAGTTTGGTTACGACTGTTGCCACTCCCCTGAAGTGTCCAGGTCTTCTTGCTCCGCACAAACCTTCTGTCAGCCCTTCAACCTCTACATACGTTGAGAACCCTTCCGGATACATATCGGAAACCTCTGGAGTGAACAGGAAATCGACTTTCTCCCTTTTAGCTATTTCAGAATCCCTCCTTAAATCCCTTGGGTATCTCTCAAAATCCTCGTCTGGACCGAACTGGGTAGGATTTACAAATATGCTCATTACAACAACATCGTTTTCCTTTTTAGCACACCTTACAAGGCTGATATGTCCATCGTGAAGGTAACCCATTGTAGGAACAAATCCTATTCTCTTTCCTGTTCTCCTAAGAGCTTTAGAAATAGCCTTCATTTCTTTGATACTCCTGACTATTCTCATTCCTTTATCTCCTCTTCAAAAGTTAGCTTCGCTTTTACTATGCCAACTCCAACCAGCACAACGGTTGCAGAGTAGTAAATCCAGATAAGAAAGATAATTACAGCAGCAAAAGAACCGTAGAGAATACTGACTTTCGAAACGTTGAAAATAAACCATACAAAGACCTTTTCAAATATTGTTAAAAGGAGGAAAACAAAGGTTGAAATTTTTAAAATAAACTTCATAGGAACGTTAATCGGTAACAAAAAATAGTATATACTAACCAGAATCGTAAACAGCAAAACTGGAACCAGAAGGGATGATGCAATTGAAAGCAATGGAAACTGAGGAAGCAGCAGGGCTATTAAATACTTGGCTGAATAAAAGACAAACATCAAAATCCACAGGAAAAAAATCACTAAGATAATAACCAGATGTTTGTAGAAAAAGCCAGCGGTATTTTCAACTCCCAATATTTCGCAGAACGATCTTTCAAAGGATAGAAATATACCTCTGGAAAACCAGAGCATAACTACAGCTGCTGTACCACTTATTAGACCTGAGTTGTTGATAATCTGTTCAATCTGGAGGAAAATTGGTTTTAATGGGGAGTTAAAAATCTCTTTCGGTACCAGATCCTGGAAATTTATCTGGAAAATGACCATTCCTAAGAAGAATAGAAATATGAAGAGAGGAATAATGGACATCAGAGTGAAGTAGGCAATGGATGCTGCAAAAAAAGGATAATCACTCTTAATAGCATCACAGAAAGAGAAGAGAACGTACCTGAAAAAAGACCTACGTTTTAGCAAGCTTTTGCAAATCATAAATTAATTATACTTGATTGTAACAAGTGACAGGTAACAAGTAACGAGCAAGAGATACTGTCACGTGTTGTTACCCGTCACTCATCACTCGTTACTCGTCACTCAAGGAAAAATCACTGGGCATAACTATGAAGACCTGGAATGATTAAGTTAACCCCATAGTAAGTGAAGATAACACTAAGAAAACCTATAATTGTAAAATAAGCTAAAGGCTTGCCAGAAAGCCCCTTAATGTATCTTGCATGGAGATAGGCTGCGTAAACGAGCCATGTAATCAGTGACCAGGTCTCTTTTGGATCCCAGGACCAGTATCCACCCCACGCATACTTTGCCCAGACAGCTCCCAGTATAATTCCAATTGTCAGAAAGACAAAGCCAACGGCTACAGACTGATACATTATCTGTTCCATCGCTTCTACAGAAGGAAAAATCCTTGTAATTCCGTATCTTTTGAGGATGAAAAGGAATCCACAGAAAATAGCAGCTACTACAGCTGAAACTCCAAGGAAGAGAAAAACGTTTTCCCTGTAAGCTGAGTAGATGATAAAGAAGAAGATAAACCATGTTGTTACGAAAATTACCATCCAGTCTTTTCCTGTTGTATCATCCCTTTTCGCAAAATAGGCATAAGCTATTCCCGCACTTACAGCAGCGGCAGCATAACCTATAAATGTTGTAACGACGTGGAAGAGAAGCCAGTTACTCTGAAGTGCTGGAACAAGGGGTTGAGCTTCCGGATTGAAACCTAAAATCTGGGTTGAAAGCTCTCCCATCAGAGCTAAAGGAACAACAAACATACCAAAGGCTTTGTTTCGGTACTTCCATTCAAAGAGCAGGTACAGGAGAATCGCAGTCCAACCAAAAAGCATGAGGGATTCGTACATGTTTGTGAAAGGAGCATATTTATAAAAGGCAGTCCAATCAGAAACCATATTGACCTTTGCCTTTTCTACTCCCCTCACAATGAACGCTGCTCCTTGAACAATAACTCCAAGCCACGCAAGGTAAGTTCCAAGCTTTCCAGACCAGGAACTCTTTGAAAAGGTGTGGATAGTATAGAAGAGGAATGCCAGGAAAAATGCTACCATTCCTGCATTGAAAAGAGTTACTGAATTAATCATTTCTTTCCTCCTTAGGGGTATTTGGACAGTATGAAGACTTTACTACCCCTAAGACCTCCTCCAGCTCCTTTGCAAGTCCTTCTGTCCCTTTGTTTGTTATTCCGCCAATTACAAGAGTAACCTTCCCTTCTTTTCCTTTCTTTATTCTTGCCCAGATTCTCCTGTGTGGGATAAAGAAAGCAACTATAAGTCCAAGGATGAGAATTGTACTTCCAACCCAGACAATCCAGGTTCCAGGATCCTTAGCAACCTGAAGACCGGTGTAAAAGACAGGTTTGATATCAACAACTGAGAAAGTGATGTCAGTTCCAGGAATTTTGTAGAACATGAATGGCTTTATTATCCCTTCCTCTGTTTTCCCATTTTGAATGAATTCAATTCCTATGGCCATCGTTCTTCCGTCAAGGCTGATGATACTTAGATAAGTATCTTTTCCAAGTTTAATAGGTTGTCCAAAGGCAAGTCCAACTGTTTCAGTCCTGTTCCCTTTCTTGATCTGTAGGATTGCTTCTCCTCGCCCGTAGCTTGCCTGGTAGAAATAGACGCCTTTGTATTTCAGAGGGTCGTTAACTTTTATCTCTTTCCTGTAAACTTCCTTCCCGTTTTCAATTACCGAGAGATCAGATATGTAAGCCTTAGGCATGCCTGAAGGATAAAAATCTATAGTGAACTTGTTGCACTTTATATAGAATGGGAGTTCTATGATTTTTGGGCCACTGAAGAAACTTACCAGATTACTGCTGGTACCTTCTGAAAGATTCATATAACCTCTGTAACCAAAAATAGCTGTAATCAATCCTCCTATCAGAACAATCAGAACTCCAAAGTGGACTATGTAAACGCCAAACCTTGCAAAGACGTTTTTATCGGCAAAAATATGAACTTCCTCTGTTTCTTCTTTTGAAACTTCCGATTTATAACGAAGCTTTTTGAGGGTATTCAGAATGGAATCTTTTACATCTTCCACATTGCCAACAAGAGTTATACGGTGAACAACTCTTAGAGTTTTCTCATAACCTTCTGGAAGTGTTTTTCGGGGTTCTTTTGCAACCTTCCAGATTTTTGGAAGTCTTTTAACTGAACAAACAATCAGATTGATTGCCAGAAGTATTAAGAGCAGAATATACCACCAGGAGTGGTAAACGTCTGTGAAACCTAAGAATTTAAAGATTTTGTAAGTTGTTTCTCCATACTCTCTCAGGTACTTATCCGGATCCTGCTGTTGTTCAATGATTGTTCCAATGATGGAGGTAACAGCAAGAGTCAGGAGGAGAAATATGGCGAGCTTTACTGAGCTAAAGAAGTCGTAGATTTTCTTAAGCATTCTTTCTCCTTGCTGTCCATGTTCTTGCAGTCAAATTTCGGACTATTAAATCAAACTAAATCTCTCAAGTCAAGAATTTCAAGCGTTAAGAATTCTGAAAGGAATAAATCAAAAGGATTCTCCACTTTTTTTTCTGTTTTGCAAAAGGTAAAGCAAGGTTTTTGATGGTAGTTTTCTATTCCAAGTGTTTTAGCACCTCCAGAGGTAATTAACCTGAAGAGTTTTTTAACGGGAATGGTACCTTCAAGTTTGTAGTAAATGGTTCTTATCTCTGAGACTACTGAAAGAGAGACATTTGTGCTTAATCCATCTGTTCCAATAGCAACCTTTTCGTAACCTATAAGGGGCTCTACATCTGGAAAGCCTGTTTTGAGATGAATGTTGCTTCGTGGACAGAGAACAATTCCACAGCCCGATTTCATAAGGGTATCAAGTTCTCTTTTAGATAAGTTGGTACAGTGAACCGCTATCATGTTTTCATTCAGAGCTCCCGCTTTTTCTATGTAGTCTATAAGATCCTTTGAGCAGACTCTCTCATATCTCTTTCTTCCCAGAAAAGGATAGATCAAGCTTTCAAATCTGTTTTTTTTGCACCTTACAAAGTCCTCTTCATCTGCGGTTTCTCCTAAATGGATCTGGAACCTGTATCCTCTTTCCTGTGAATCTTTAGCAATTTCTCCGATGAGCTTAAAGGAAACTGAATATACTGAATGGATGGAAAGGGGTGGAGGTAAAGAGATAATATCAGAGTCTTTTCCTATAACTTCCAGATAAGAAAATCCTCTTTTTATAAACTTTTTTGAAACTCCAAAGGAAGAGATATCTCCCACGTAAACCACTCCGTGTCTTTCAGACTCTTCTATCCCTTTGATTACAGCTTTTTCTATCTCTTCAATTGAAAAGGACTGTCTTTTCCCAATTATCCAGAGAAGCCAGTCAAAGAAGGAAGCAAATTTGTCTGGAGAGAAACTCAAACTTGAAAGCTCTAAGTGTGTATGGGCATTGACAAAGGGAGGGTATAGAACACCTTTTAAATTCAGCTCTTTCTGAAAATTTCCTTCCGGTTTCCTCTTATAGTAGCCATCTATCCTGCCATCTTTGACTACAACGTACCCGTTCTTTATCGCTTCTATATCAGGAGTTACAATCCAGTCTGCCTTTATCAGGATTCTCACAAGAATATCCTCTTACGAAGTTGATTGCGTCCTCGATGGTTTTAATTCTGCCGATTGCCTGGAGCTCCAGCATTTTCTTTTTGATTACTCCAACGCATCTATTGGGTTTATCAAAGCCCTTGATTTCCATAATCTCTCTTCCAGAGAGAAGAGGTTTTAGGTCTTTTAACCTTTCTCTGTAAAACCTCAGTAGAAAATGGATAAAGTCTATAAATTCATCAACTCCTTTCTCCATTTCAGTAGAAGTAGCCATCCAGTCAGCAACGCTATGAAAAAGAGTGTGAAAGCTATATGGCTCTGTGTCCCTGAAGAACCTGTAAATGGCTCTGTTCGAGAGTTGTTCTTTTTTAAAGAGATTGTAGAGGAAGAAAGGTCTTAAATGGTGTCTAATAACTTTAAATCCAAGATTCACAGCTCTTTTCCCGAGTCCAAGCCTTATGAAGGCTTTCTTTGCTATCTCAGCTCCTACCCTATCATGGTTGTAAAAGGTCAGTTTGCCATCCTTCTCTTTAACTGTTAGAGGTTTACCGACATCGTGGTATAGAGCAACGAGTTTCAACTCTTCTTCTCCAATTTCCTCAGAGAATTCCAGAAGTATTTCCTCTTTTTTCTCAAAACAGTAGTTTTCTAAGAATTCTACTGTTCGGAACGTGTGTTCTTTAAGGTTGTACTGATGGAGTCCGGAAGGAGGAATTTTCTCAAGGTCTGATAATTCAGGGAAAATGCGAACAAAAGCATCTAAATAATCAAGATCTCTAAAGGCTTCTGCTGATCGACCGGTTTTGAGGATCTTTATAAGTTCCTCCTTTATTCTTTCAACAGCACTTTCTTCCAACTTTTCCGAATTCGCCCTTGACTGTTCAAGAAAGGAAGAGTGGTATTCAAAATCAAGAAGAACTTTTAACCGGACACCACGAACAATCCTGACCGGGTCATCCGTTATGGATGTCGCAGCAACTGGTCTTATCAATCCTTTTTGAAGATCCTCAAATCCACCAAAAGGGTCAATCAGGAGAACGTCATCGTTAAATGGGAGAAAGAGCTCTGAAATATCGACAGCAATTGCATTTATTGTAAAATCCCTTTTAAGGAGGTCTTCTTTTACGGTTTTTCCGTAAAGGTTGCTGATGTCAATGCGGAAGTCATTGCCTATGAATGTAACAACGGTTTTCTCTTTTTCAAATGTGAATGAGGATAGATTTAAGGCTCTGGAAACACAATTTTTGACTTTTGAAAGATCGTCAGGAGTCGTAATGTCTATATCAACGGATTCCTTTGGAACTCTTAAAAGCCTATCTCTGACGAAGCCACCAACAAGGTATGCCTTTTCAAAACAGGCTGCTATCTTCTCAACTACGGGGTGGTAGAAGGTAAGTTTGTGTACTCTCTTTTCCATAAGGGAGATTATATAGGATGGAAACTGTAATCGAAGCGGTTAATCTCTGGAAGGTTTACGAGACAGAGACAGATCGAGTTGAAGCGCTAAGAGGAATAAACTTGAAATTGAAAAAGGGAGAGTTTTCTCTGCTGATGGGAGCTTCCGGTTCCGGGAAATCGACCCTTCTCCATATTCTTGGAACCCTCGATAAACCTACAAAAGGGGAAGTTCTTTACAAAGGAAAGAATCTCTTTCAGCTAAAAGATAGGGAACTTGCCATTTTCAGAAACAAGAAAATAGGCTTTGTTTTTCAGTTTCATTACCTTATCAATGAATTAACAATCCTTGAAAATGTAATGGTTCCTTTGCTTCTCTCAGGGGTAGGTAAGTTAGAGGCAAGAGAACGAGCGATGGAGTTATTGCACGTTATAGGACTTGGGCATAGATTATCTCACAGACCATTTGAGATTTCTGGCGGAGAAAAGCAGAGAGTTGCTATTGCACGGGCTTTAGTGAACTCTCCCGAAGTTGTCTTAGCAGATGAACCTACTGGAAACCTTGATACCGAAACCGCAACCTCCGTTGTTACCCTCATGCAGAAGCTCAACCGAAAGTTTGGCATTACCTTTTTGATAGCAACCCACAATAGAGAGCTGGAAAAGTTTGCTGATAACGTATACTTTATAAAAGACGGCATTTTAACTAATAAAACCTATTGAAGGAGTGTGTATGTTTGAAAGATTTACAGCAAAGGCAAGACAGATAATTATCAAATCAAAAGAGCAGGCTGTCGTCCTGAGGTGTGAGAAATTAGGAACTGAGCATATTCTTCTAACTCTTCTCAAAGAAGATGAGATAACAAATCAAATATTGGCGAAATATAACATTTCAAAGGCGAGAATTCAGGAAATTATCATATCTCAGATTCAGCCTGTAAGTTACGAAGTTGATGTCAACACCATTACATTCTCGACAGAGGCAAGGAGAGTCCTTGAGCATGCTCTCGAGGAATCCAAAATCTTAGGACATGCTTACGTTGGACCAGAGCATCTCTTCATAGCCCTTGCCAAGGAAAGGCTTGGACTTGCAGGGAGGATTCTCAGAAGCTATGGTCTTGATCACTACACCCTCAGAAGAGAGGTTTCCAATCTCCTGAAGGGAATTGCAAGGGAGAGGAAAACTACAAAGAGAACATCTACGCCAAACCTTGATAAGTTTGGAAGGGATCTTACAAAGCTTGCAGAGGAAGGCAAACTTGATCCGGTAATAGGAAGAGAGAAGGAAATTGAAAGGGTTACCCATATTCTTGCAAGGCGCAGGAAAAACAACCCTGTTCTCATTGGCGAGCCCGGCGTTGGTAAGACTGCAATTGTTGAAGGACTTGCCCTGAAGATTTCAAAGGGTGATGTGCCTGAAAAACTTAAAGACAAAAGAATAGTATCTCTTGATATGGCTTCTCTCATTGCAGGAACCAAGTATAGAGGTCAGTTTGAAGAGAGACTGAAAGCTATTGTTAAGGAACTTGAGAATAACAAAGACATAATCCTTTTATTGATGAGATTCATACTTTAGTTGGGGCTGGAGCTGCAGAAGGCTCAATGGATGCTTCAAACATATTGAAGCCTTCTCTCTCAAGAGGTGAGATTCAGGTAATTGGTGCAACAACGATTGACGAGTACAGGAAGTACATAGAGAAGGATGGAGCTCTTGAAAGGAGATTCCAGCCTGTAATGGTTGAGGAGCCTTCTATTGAGGATACGATTGAAATTCTCAAAGGACTCAAGCCAAAATTTGAAGAGTTCCACAACGTTAAGATAACAGATGGAGCTATCGAGAGGGCAGTTAAGCTTGCCGTGAGGTACATAAACGACAGAAAACTGCCTGATAAGGCAATAGACATCATCGATGAGGCTGGAGCAAAGGCTCAACTTCAGGCAAGTCGGAAAGATAGCAGAGTTGAAATGCTCGAAAAGGAAGTCGAAAAGGTTAAATCTCTAAAAGAGGAAGCTCTTGCAATGGCAGAGTATGAGAAAGCCCATTACTACAAGCAGCAGGAGCTTTCCCTCCTTGCAGAGCTTGAGGAGCTGAAAAGAGAGCTTAAACAGAAACAGAAGGAAGAAAAGATAGTCATAGACGAATCGAGAGTTGAAGAAATTGTTGCGCTCTGGACTGGAATACCTGTACAGCAGCTTCAGGAGAAAGAGGCTGAAAAACTGCTTAAACTTGAAACCGAGCTCCACAAGAGGGTTGTGGGTCAGGAAGAGGCAGTCAGAGCAGTTGCAAAGGCTATCAAACGTTCAAGGCTTGGCATAAGAAGCAACTCACAGAGACCCATTGGTTCTTTCCTTTTCCTCGGACCAACAGGTGTTGGTAAAACTGAGCTTGCAAAAGCCCTTGCCGAGACGCTCTTTGGTGATGAGAAAGCAATGGTCAGAATTGACATGTCTGAATACATGGAGAAACATACAGTATCAAGGCTTATCGGTGCGCCTCCGGGATACGTTGGATACGAAGAGGGTGGTCAGCTCACAGAAGCCGTTAGAAGGAAACCCTATACTGTAATTCTCTTAGATGAGATAGAAAAAGCCCATCCTGACGTTCTAAATATCCTTCTCCAGATAATGGAAGATGGAAGGCTCACAGATGGACTTGGAAGGACAGTTTCGTTTACAAACACGATACTCATCATGACTTCAAACCTTGGAGCTAAACACCTCATTTCTTCCCAGAAAGGAATGGGATTTGAGATAGCTGATGGAAAGGAAGAGGAACGTTCCTTTGAGAGGATGAAATCCTTTGTTTTAGATGAGGTTAAACGTTACTTCAAGCCTGAATTTATCAACAGGCTCGATGGAATAATCGTCTTCCATCCTCTCACAAAAGAGGATGTCAAGGAGATTGTAAGGAAACAGGTAGAAAGACTCAACGAAGAGCTCAAAGAGAGAAACCTTCAGGTTCACGTTACAAACAGGTTTATAGAATACGTTGTTAACAGAGAGTTCAAGAAAGAGTATGGTGCAAGAACAATAAGACGAGCTCTCCAGACTCTCATTGAAGACAGGCTTACAGATGAAATACTGATGGGAAGGTTTACAGAGGGTGGAAATGTTGTCTTTGACGTAACACCAAAAGGAAGGATCTCTGTAAGAGAGAAGAAGGAGAGAAAGAAGAAAGAGACAACAGGAGTATAAAGAATGCGACGGTTTAAAGTCGATAAGGTCAGCGGTGGTGTGGCTTACCTGCGGGGACAGGAAGCCCGCCACGTTTTAAAAGTTTTAAGATTAAGAAAAGGCGATGAAATAATAATCTTCGATGGAGAGGGAAAGGAGTACTTAGCAGAAATTGAAGCTGCTTCCCCAACTTCAGTTAGACTTAAAGTCCTTGAAGAGATAAACATAAACAGAGACAGCCATCTAAGGTCCACTCTTTACATGGGATTGACAAATAAACTTCAGAAGTTTGAACTGGCAATTCAGAAGGCAACAGAGCTGGGTGTAACAGAAATTGTGCCTGTAATCTGTAAACGGTCATCAAATGCCCAGAATGTTAAAAACTGGGAAAACAAACTGAGAAGGTGGGAAGAGATAGTAGTAAATGCAGCAAAGCAGTGTGGAAGAAACATCCTTCCTGTAATACATCAACCGGTGAAACTTCCAGAGATAGAAGATAACTCAGAGCTTGCTTTTGTTCTATGGGAAAAAGGTGGAAAAAGCCTGAAAAGTTATGAATCATTTAGTGCTTCTTCTGTTTCATTTATAGTTGGTCCAGAAGGTGGACTCGATAAAGAGGAAATAGAAATTTTAAAGGAAAAGGGATTCAAACCTATTTACCTTGGGAAGAGAATTCTGAGAGCAGAAACAGCTGCAATAGCAGGAATGACACTTGTCCAGTACACATGGGGTGATCTTGGATAAACACTATCTTAGGAGTAGGGATGAAGATGCTCCTTGAGAAAGATTATAAGGGAGTAACCCTCAGGGTAATTCATGGAGATATAACAGACGAAGAGACAGAAGCCATTGTAAACGCTGCTAACAGTTCTCTACAGCATGGTGGGGGTGTAGCAGGAGCTATTGTAAAAAAGGGTGGAAAAATCATTCAGGAGGAAAGTGACAGGATAGGTTACGTTCCTGTTGGAAGGGCTGCATATACCTCTGCAGGAAAACTAAAGGCAAAGTACGTTATCCATACGGTTGGACCTGTTTGGGGTGAGGGAAACGAAGAAGAAAAATTAAGAAGTGCCATAAGGTCTGCCCTTGAAGTTGCAGAAGAGTTAAAAGTTAGGTCTGTAGCACTTCCTGCTGTAAGCACAGGAATTTTTGGTTATCCAAAGGAACTGGGAGTAAAAGTTATTGTTGACGAAGTTCTAAGATATATAGACAACAATCCAGACACTACCATAAGGGAAATTCACTTTACAAACATTGATATGCTTACGGCGGAGCTTTTTTACAAAGAAATGATTTTAATTTAGTCTGGCAACCTGTCCATTCCTGAAAGTTTTATTTCAAGCTCTTTGATTCCTATTGGAACAACCTTTCTAAAAGATTCCAGTAAAAACCTATTTTCAAGTACCATTTCTGCCATTCTGCTGCGGGTAAACTTGTAGTGCTTGGAAAGCAGTGACTTTAGAACGTCATAATCTTCACTGTTTAGCTTTCTTACTTCTACGTAATCTTTGTTCACCTTTTCTTCTATATCTCTGTCAAGGACGAAAGCCGTTCCTCCTGTCATTCCTGCACCAAAATTCTTTCCAACTTTTCCAAGAACTACAACAATTCCTCTGACCATGTACTCACAGGCGTGCTGCCCTGCACCTTCAACAACTGCTATTGCACCGCTGTTTCTGACTGCAAACCTTTCTCCAACGACTCCTGAAGCAAAAAGAATTCCTCCTGTTGCACCGTAAAGGAGGGTATTACCAGCTATTACATTTTCGTGAGGATTCCCTTTAAATCTTTGCGGGAATTTAAGGATTATGGTTCCTCCACCGAGTCCCTTTCCAACATAGTCGTTTGCTTCTCCCACAAGCTCCAGGGTTACTCCTGATGGCAGAAAAGCTCCAAAGCTCTGACCTGCAACTCCGCGGAATTTGAGGTGGACAATGCTTGATGGAGCTCCCTCCTTACCGAATAGTTTTACTATATGGTAACTCAGGGAAACTCCAACGCTCCTGTCTGTATTTTTAATCTCATATTCCTTAAAGACTTTTTCTTCCCTTTCAAGGTATGGAAGGACGTCCTTAACAATCTTTTCGTTGAGCTTTGATTCCACTGGGTTGTAGGTGTAATCTTTCCTTTCAATCCTGTAAACCGGGTTATCGGTTATAAAGCTGAGATCAAGGTTTCTTGCCAGTTTAAACTTACTTTTGACCTCTTCGTTCTCTTCAAGGAGGTCGTACCTTCCGATAATCTCTTCAAGGCTTCTATATCCCATTTCTGCCAATATGTGTCTTATGTCCTCAGCAACGAGCCTGAAATAGTTGACGACTGTTTCAACTGCTCCTCTGAACCTCTTTATTCTGTTTTCATCCTGTGTGGCTATTCCAACGGGACACCTGTTTGTGTGGCAGTCCCTGTCCATTACACAGCCTTCGGCAATCATCGCTGCCGTTCCAAATCCAAACTCCTCAGCTCCCATGAGAGCTGCTATCACAACGTCTCTTCCTATCTTGAATCCACCATCAACCCTTAGAGCTACGTTTTCCCTCAGACCATTTTCAACTAAATTTCTCTGTGTTTCAGGAAGTCCTATCTCCCAAGGCATTCCAGCACCTTTTATTGAAGAAAGAGGGGAAGCTCCAGTTCCACCACTTGCACCGCTAACCTGAACGAGGTCAGCTTTTGCCTTTGCAACGCCAGAGGCTACAGTTCCAACACCACCTTCAGCAACAAGCTTAACTGAAATTCTTGCCTCTGGATTTGCAAGTTTAAGGTCATAGATGAGCTGGGCTAAATCTTCGATGGAGTAGATATCGTGGTGTGGGGGTGGGGAGATGAGGGCAACTCCTGGAACAGAGAACCTGATGGATGCTATGTAAGGAGTAACTTTGTGCCCTGGAAGGTGTCCACCCTCTCCTGGCTTTGCTCCCTGGGCAATTTTTATTTCAATCTCCTCAGCAGATGCAAGGTAGGCAGGTGTAACTCCAAACCTACCAGATGCAACCTGCTTGATTTTACTGTTTTTGATAGTTCCGTATCTTTCAGGGTCTTCTCCGCCTTCACCGGAACAGCTCTTTGCTCCAAGAATGTTCATTGCCTCTGTGATAACTTCGTGGGCAATTTTCGAAAGAGCTCCAATAGACATTCCGGGAACCATGAGCTTTTTGACAATTGACTCTACAGGTTCAACTTCTTCTATCGGGATGGGAGCTCTATCGGATTTTATCTTTAGCAGGTCTCTTATGTAGGTTGGTCTTTTTTGAACTGCTTCAACAACCTCTTTAAAGTCTTCGTACTTTCCACTCTTTGCAGCCTTGAAGATTCCCCTTACGACCTCAGGACTCCACGAGTGGTGGATTCCGTTGGGACGGAATTTGAGCTCTCCGCTGTACTCAGGTTCTTCTTTTTCTTCTGAAAGCTTTACTCTCTCTTTGACAATCTCTTCAATATCTTCAAGTGTGATTCCACCAATTGGAGAGAATGTATAGGGGAAGTACTCTTCTATTACTTCCTTTGAGATTCCCACAACATCAAAAAGTTGAGACCTATGGTAGGATGCAAGAAGAGAGATACCCATCTTTGACATTATCTTGAGAAGTCCTGTGTCTATTGCCTTCTTGTAGTTTGCTTCAAGCTCAGAGTAGGAAAGGTTTAGATCGATTTCCTTTGTTTTTAAGTACTCAAACACCAGGTACGGATAAACTGCTGAAGAACCAAATGCAATCAGAGCTGCTATCTGGTGAGTGTCTCTCACCTCTCCTGTCTCAACAATTATTGAGACTTTGTGGAGAAGTTTTTCTCTTTCAAGGAACGTTACAAGTCCAGAGACTGCAAGGAGGGAAGGAATTGGGTATTTAACGTTTTTATCTGATAGGATGACTATTTCAACACTTTCTTCAATGATTGACCTTTTGACTTCTTCAAAGAGCCTGTTAAGTCCATCTTTCAGGGAGTTTTCAAACTCCATCTTGAAAGTTTTAATCTTCAGAAACTGAGCTTTTTTAATTTCTTCAAACGCTGAAGGTGTAAGGAGCGGAGAATCTATCTCAAGTCTTCTTGGAACTTTACCTTTTAGGTCAAGGAAATTAACTTTAGCACCTAATCTTATTTTTAAGGACATTACAGCCTTTTCTCTTATTGGATCAATTGGGGGGTTTGTAACCTGAGCAAATTTCTGCTTAAAGTGCCTGAAAAGGAGGTAGGGTCTATCAAGAAGATTTGGAATTGGCGTGTCGTCTCCCATTGAGAAAACGGGCTCTTTGCCCATCTCCGCCATGTATTCAACAACTTCTTCCAGATCTTCCCTGGAAAAACAGAACTTTATGAGCTCCTTGTTTAACTTTTCTGAAGGTTCAGGTTCTACTTTCTCTGTTCCTTTGAGCTTAAAGAGCTTTCTCCTGACTTCTCTCTCAACATCAAATTCTGAGGCGATTTTGTTCAGTATTTCGTCATTCTTTCCAACAGTTCCAGCCTCGGTATCAACGACGATTGTTTCACCGGGTTTTAACCTTCCAAATTCTTTAACTTTCTCCTCAGGAACATCAACCATTCCAACTTCAGAACCAAAGATGATCTCTCCAT
>OFBU01000054.1_pt1 | contig 17819 bp, 18 predicted proteins | sample 1520681 | NCBI WGS metagenome assembly OFBU01 (sample SAMEA3696450, study PRJEB22514) | metagenome | biome: water; feature: marine; material: hydrothermal vent | place: Pacific Ocean | collected 2014-08-16 | depth 1514 m
CCCTAATCCCTACCCCCTACCCCCTAACCCCTAATTCCTTAGATTGGCTAATTTTGAACACCCATTGGCTAAATATAGCCAAAAACTCTAGGTCAAACCCTTGCCTAAAAGTATTAGTCAACAAAGAAATTAACAAGAAAAATTAAAAATGGCATTCCTTTTGCAAAACTTGCATTGACTGAGATAAAAGGGTGTGTTATTTTGCTTTTAAAATTTATAAGGCAAAGGAGGTGATAGGTGGGAGAGGAGAAGGAGCAAAGAAAAAGGCAGGTTTTTTGTTTAAGGTTTTTTAAAAAAATTTTTAAAAAGGAGGTTGTAGGGTATGAAGAAAGGTGTAAAGGTTTTAGCTGTTAGTTTTTTGGTCTGTTTGATGGCCGTAGCTTCAGCGATGGCGTTTAACCTAACTAATAGAGTAACCATCGCACCAAATGGAAAGGGAGATTTGTTGTTTTATCCGGCTTACTTTACAGGTGATGGTTGGGAGAGTGAAATTACTTTGATTAACACCTCTGAGACTGACTCTGTCGTGGCGCATGTAGTTATTAGAAGGGCAGCAGATAGTGCAGAAAGAGACTTTTTGGTCTTTTTATCTCCCACGGATGTTCTTGATTTTAAAATCACTCAAAATGCAAATGGTGAGCCGGTGGTAATTACGGATGATCCTTCTTTAGTCATCAGAAATGACTGCTACTCTGCCGCTGATTATGCGGCTGATCATGATGGACAGCCTTATGAGCTTGTTTTAGGAGCTGGTTGGGAGACTGGTTATGTGGAAGTAGTAGCAGTAGCACAGAAGAATTTAGGTGTGCCTCCAGTAGATAAAACGGCAATTTGTAACGATTATCGCCAAAATGCTTTGGGTAATTTTCTTCCTGTTGGTGGATGGAGTAATGCCGACAATGTCCTTACAGGCACTATAGAAATCTACAATACTCAGACCCGTGTGCGGGGAGCCTTAAGGGCCTTTGCCCTGAAAGATTATGGAAACAAGTATGCTCCTAAGTTTGGAGAAACAGTAGAGTTAGGAGGTGCTATTGGTGGCGCGTTTGTAGCTAATAATAACAAATTAGAGATAGATGCCGTTTTGTGTAATGACAATGTGGTTGTTCCTTATGTAGGCGCACCTGATGGACAGACCCTTTATACAGCTACTTTCCCAACCAGGTCTGGTGCCTATGTAGGCAGAACTGCTATTTATAGGTTGTTTGATACGGAAGAACATGAAGGTGGCTTTTCTCCTTATCCTACGGTAGATTTCTGGGAAATGACTACCATTGTTTTCCCTCAGGAGACCACCTGGGGTGTGCCTATCAGCAGAGGATGGGTATTGGTAGATTATAACGGAACCATCGCTAGTGGTGAGCCAATTATAGACCCTACTACTGGATTGCGTTATTGGGGAGATGCAGCAGATGGTACACCTGATCCTGATCACAATGGCTATGCTCTTGCTGGTACTGGTACTGCTGTTACGGTGTATGATGGCGTTCCTACCATTAACACCTGTATGCATACCATTTTTGGTGATGACGGTATCAATGGTTTAGGCTGGTTCTATTGTGCTTCTGATATGGGTAAGATAGATTACGGAACTACTACCGTTTCCCATTATGCTCCTACAGCTTTACCTGCAGCTTTGTGTCCAGGTAACTTCTGCAGCTATTAATACTTAATCTCTTAATCTAGCGGGAGGGGGAGAGCTACTCCCCCTTCTCTTTTTATTACCCCAAGGAGAGTAACTTCAATGATGAAAAAGATTGTTTTATCCCTAACCCTATTTTTTCTTTTTACCCAAAATGGGCTAGCAGGTGAGCTTTTTTGCCTAGACAAAGATTTATGCTATGATCAAGCCTATCTTAAAGCCTTTCAAGAAGTCCTTGCACCCTACTTTCGCGCGGACAACCAAGAGCTTTGCCGTGCCCTTTTGCGTATGGCTTTAGTCAAAAAAGAGGCGACGCAAAAGGGACTTTTAAATAAGGCCGAAATAAAAAGGCGTTTAGAAATTGCTCAATTAAGAGAGCTATATCGCCTTTATATGCAGGAAGTAGTAAAGAAAACAAAAGTTGATGATAAAATTTTAAAATCCTATTATCTTGCCCACCAAAAGGAATTTTCTCTTAAAAAGAGGTATAAAGTAAAAATATTAAAATTAAAACAAATACCATCTCCTCCTTATCGTCTGGAAGGACTCTTAAAGGAGGGAGAAGTAGAGACAACGCAGATTTACCCAGAAGATAAACTTATTATTATTTTTGGTAAGCGTTTTGCTGGTGAAATGTATAATCTTAAAGAAGGTCAATGCCTGCTTTTGGCAGGAAAGGAGATAAAGGCACTTTGTTTAGAGAAAATCTTGCCAGAGACCTTGTTAGAGTTTGAAAAGGTCAAGCCGCGCATAAAAAAGAAGCTTTTAGACCTAAAAGGCGGTTTTATTGTGCAAGAAGAATTAAAAAGGCTTTTGCAAAAATACAAACCAGACATTAAGGACGAAAGATGCAACTTTATGGAAAAATAACAGCAATCTGGCTGAGTTTAATCTGTTTGCTTGCCTGTGCAACGACATCCTCGCGCTCTCCTTCTGCTGATGTTGTGTTTGTTTCTTTGGACAAATCAGTTTCTACCTACTGGCATATCAGGGCAAAAAAGGACTTTAAAAAACTCTTTTCCCTAGAAGCGCCTTATATTCAGTTTCTTACTCCTTTTCGTATCTACCGCATATACCTTGCCCACACCATTACGCCAGAAAAAATAGAAATCATCAAGCGCCGTTGTGAAACGCAAAAAGAAGGCATCTATTGCGATCTCTATCTCAAACTCACTGAAAATAACAAGTCTTCCTTTATTCATGACGAATGGGTTTATATCGCTGATAGATGGTATCATGTAATTAAAGACCGCATTGTCTTTCCACACTGTTTTCCGCCTTAAAAAATTAAAAAGGCTATTTTAGAAACAACTTTAAAATCCCTATCAGCGCTATTAACTGCCCGCTCCAAAACATAAACATCCACTTCACTAACCGACTCTCTACTTGTTTTACTTCTTTTCTTGTTTCTTCTATTTCCTTGGTGAGTTTTAGTTCTATCTGCTTCATCTCTTTGGCAAGTTTTAGCTCTACCTCTTTGATTTCCTTTCTCGTTTCTTCTATTTCCTTGGCAAGTTTTAGCTCTATCTGTTTGATTTCCTTTCTCGTTTCCTCTATTTCCTTGGCAAGCTTTAGCGCTATCTGCTTTGTTTCTCCTATTTCCTTTGTAAGCTTTAGCTCTATCTGCCTTATTTCTTTAGCAAGCCTTAGCTCTATCTCTTTGATTTCTTTTCTCGTTTCTTCTATTTCCTTTACAAGTTTAAGCTCTGTTTCTGAAAGATCTGTTTTGGTAGTTACTTCCAAGATTTGTGGATATCTCTTTTCTAACTCCTCAAACGCCTCTGCTAACACCCTTGCTTTTTCTTCTCCATATTCCCTGAAAGCTTCATATATTTTTAAAGCATACCCCATCATCTACTCCTTTTTTTGTTTTTTTAATCATAAAGAGGCAAATCCAATACCTCAAATCCCTGCTTATCCAGTTTAATTATAAAGTTTTCCTGCACTGTATTACTTCCCTGTCCGACTTTTACTTCTACTTTATAGATACTGCTGTCTTTAAAGGTAACCTTTCCTTCTAAAAGAGAAATATCTACCTCTGGCAGCCGACTGCTTAAATCATCTATATCCACAAAAGGCTCTTTTTTTCTTTCTTCTATAATTAAGTTGGCTGTTTCTTCAGAAAAACCAAGACTTTTAAGCACCTCTAAAGGGGCACTGTTAAGGTTGATTTTAGTTGTGTTACCATAAATGGTAAACAAAGGGGCAAGTTTTTCATAAATTTCTGGAGAGATACCTTTGACTAAAGCCAATTCGGCGACAGAACTAAAGGGGCCGTTTTTACATTTGTAAGGTGGGTCTAAGCTTTCATAATAGTCATTTTCCGCACCGTTAAGACGGTGCAGATTGTCAGTATCACGCCAGTCAAGAATGGAGTCAACGATAATGTCTCTTTGTTCACCGGTAATACCTAAACTTTCTACAATTGCCAAAAGCTGTTTTTCATTTACCTGATTTAAATTATATTTACCGGCTTCATCAAAAAAGCTAATTTCACATTGATAATTGGCCTCTTTCAAAGCAAAAGTAAAGGTATTGCCGCTTAAAGGCTTGCCTTCAGCAGCGGCTTCTAAAGTAGCAATGGCAATGCCTGTTTGCAGGCAGGAAAGCATAGCTGGAAATGCCTTTATTTTCAGTGCTTCGTCATGATATAGCTGGGCGTTAACCCTTGCATTAAAGGCCATCTCAGAGGCTAAAAGGGACAAGATGGCCATAATCCAAAGGACAAAAATTAAGGCACTTCCTTTAGGCACAGACATTCTCCCACACCCCAAAAGTAGCATCCTCTGCATGTGCCTTTTAAAACTTAAATTTCTCACCTATAAGCAAAGGCACAATAAAAGAAAACTGTGTCTTCTTTTTTTCTATTTTTATTTTGATGGCTTTAGGCAAGCCTCCTTTTTTCCACTCTTCTTGCCAATCTTGGCCGTCAAAATATTGAAAGGATAAGGATGCAAGTTCAGATAAAAATTCTTTTTTTTCTTCTTCCTCCTCCCAGTCTTTATAAAGATAGCTTGTATCTAAAATCCTTCTTTCCCTTATCCACAGCTTACCCTCTTCAAAGCTGTATTCTACCCGAAAAAAACCAGGCATACCAGGTTGGGTAAGGGAAAGGGAGCTAATAAATTCTAAGTGTTCACTATCTCCTTTAAAAAAATCATACTTTTTTCCCCCTTGGCCTTTATAGGCACATAAGTGTTTTAATTGCTCAAATAAACGGTAATAGTTTATCGTCTGGGCCTCAAAATCAGAGGCATGTTTTTGCTGTTTTTCATAGGTAGTTATGCCTATATTTAAGGCCATTGCACAGACAAGGGCAATAAGGGCAAGTAAAAATACCGCAATCACAACCTCAAGCAAAGTAAAACCTTTAGGTGTCAGAGTCTTCCTCTTGCCCAAGGATAAATTCTCCTTTAACAGCATCAAATTTTACTTTAAGCTGATAATTTCCTCTTTTAAGGGAAATTACAAACGGTGTTCCTGTGCCATTGGGATAAAAGTAAATGCTTTTTTCTTCAGGTTTTTCTAATTTAAGGGTAGTTTTTTTGTCTTCTATTTTAAATCTCTTTTTTTCTTTACCCACATTAAAAGAAAGGGTCTTTTTTTCTTCATCTATGGTTATCTTTATTTTTTGCTGCGTAAATATGGCTTTATAACGCGCTAGTCTAAAAAAGGCCGTTAGCTTTCTGGCATTAGTTTTCACTATCCTTTTATCACTGCCTGCTCCTAGCCGAGGGATAATAACCGCCAGCGAAATACTAAGAAGCACAAGAACAACAAGGAGTTCTAAGAGGGTAAATCCCTTATTTTTCACTATTATCCTTGATTAAACCGCTTTTTTTAAGGGCCCTTACCTTTGCTTTAAAGAGATTAGTGATTAAGTCTGCATCTTCTGGGGTGCGGATAACATGGGGTGTAAGCATAACAATAAGCTCTGTGTTTTTTTCCGTGGTCAGCTCATAGGAAAAAAGCTTACCCAAAAAAGGAATATCTCCTAATAAAGGCACTTTTTTATGCACTTTATCCCTTTCATGTTCAATGATACCACCAATCACAATCGCATGTCCATCTTGCACCATAAGGGTAGTCTTTGTCTTGCGGGTCGTAATAATGGGTGAGTCTATACCTGAAACCGTATTTTGCTGGGCATTGCTTACTTCCTGGGAAATCTCAAGGCTAACAAAGCCATCTTCACTAATATGAGGGGTAACTTCTAAAATCACACCTACGCTTTTATATTGGATGCGCCTTTCAATGGCTGAAGTCCCTTGTGTTTGCACTGTTCCTAGGGTCTCGCCGGTGGCAATAGGCACTTCTTCACCTACATTAATACTGGCTTTCTCATTATCCCTAACCGTAATATGAGGAGAAGAAAGCACCTGTAGCCTTGATTTAGTGGCTAAGAAATAAAGAAAATTCCAAAAATGGTCAGGGTTAGCGCCATAATAAGTAAAACCAAAAAGATTGCCCTGATTAGCGCCTAGACCGTATTGAATTCCGCTTGAAATTTCATATTTACTTGCATGTTGTTGCAACCACCACTCTATTCCATACTCAAAGTCTTTATTTAAAGAAACTTCTGCAATTAACACTTCTATAAGCACCTGCCTGGGCATAGCATCTAAGGTTTCTATCAAGCGCATTATCTTGGCATAGTCATCTGGCGTAGCCTCTATTAAAAGATAGTTAGTCGTTTCGTCAGGAACGATGATGACCTCTGTCGTTAACAAAGAAGAAGTAATCTTTCTTGTCTTTGTCTTCTTCTTTTGGCTTACCGCTATCTTTTTCTTACCGCTAAAAAAGGCAATTAAAGTATCGGCCAAATCCTTAGCCTTAACATATTGCACCTTGTAAATATACACCTTTTTTCTAGCATCTTTTTCCGCTACATCCAGAAGCTTAACCAGAGATTCCATCTGCTGCATTATTTCTGCCGAAGCACTTATAAGGATAAGATAGTTAAGCCGTTCTATAGGAATAATGCCAAATTTAGCATCTCTAAGGGAAAAGCCCATTGTTTTTAAGAAATTATTTAACTCCTTAGCGACCTCTTTGGCCTCGGCATAAGCAAGTTTAAATACTCTGATTTCTTTATTTTTTAGAATATCTACATCTAACGCCTGCAAAAGGTTAGTGAGGGCATGAATATTCTCTGCCCGATCGGCGATAATGATATAATTTTTATTATCATTGACAAAAACTTTTCCGTTGGTGCTTATAAAATTGCTCAAAATCATCTGCGCTTCTCTGGGAGAGATAAATCTAGGAAAATAGGCATATACAGAAATAGCCTTTGTGCCGATTGAATATGGTAGGGTATTTCTGGCAGGAAGAATCTCATAGAGGTCTCCCTTTTTTAAAATGGTTACGCCCAAAAGATTAAATGTCTCTTTTAAAACATCAATCAGGGCCTCTTTTGTATAATTTCCAGAGATTTTAAGATTAACCACTCCTCTTACCTGTGGATGGATGGCATAATTGACATTAAGAATGTCTCCCATAATTTGCTTGACCACAGAGGCAATATCCGTCTCGGTGTATTCCAAATCTACTTTTAGCCCTTTTTCTAATTCTTTCTTTTTAGGGCTAGGAGAAGTCTCTTGCAAAGAAGCCTTTTGCGACCATATTAGTTTTGTCCCTTCTGTCTTATGTGCAGGTGGTTTTATTTCTTGCAAAATAGTCTGTTTAGGGCTAGTTTGTTTCTTTGGAAAGGTAATGGTTAAGCTTTCAGAAGGCTTATTCACAGACTTAGCCACACTACAGGCCGTAAACAAACAAAGTAAGCAATATATCAAATAAATTCTCATGCAAATCCTCCATTTTCCTAATGTTTTTTCAAAAACCTCAAAAATGGGTTTTCACCCTGTCTTCTGGTTGTCCCTGGATAAGTTCCCTTTCTTTTTAACATTTCCACAAACGGGTTTTTAGATGGCAGTTGGGTAGTAGGATGAGTGTGTTTTTGTCTTGTTTGGGGTTGATTTTTAAGCCTTTTTAAAGGTTGGGTTGGCGTCTTTAGAGAGCCTTTAGGTGTTGACGAAGGGCTAGAGCTTGTGGCTTTTATCGTCTTTGTCTCTTTCGGACCGGACAAAACGACCGCCTTTGCCCTTTGACCTTGAGTTGTGCCTAAAGGGGTTATGCGGGTATGAGTGCAACTTACTTTTTCATCAGTAATCTTAATTTCCTCTTTTTTATCTTCCATTTCTAAAATAACCTTTCCTTTCTGAATATCGGCTATCTTCCAACCATCTATTTCATCTCCCAATTTATAGGGTTGGCATTTGCGCTCTTTTTTTAAATAAAAGACAGCCCCCTTTTTCTCTCCGATTTGGATAGTGCCCATAAGCAAGAAATTATAGTCTTTTTCCTTAACTTCACCCTCTGTTTGGGTATCTGTATCTTGCGGTAATAATTTGCCTATAATCGTTGTGTGATAATAAGAAAAGTCTTTTAACGAAGCAGGTGGCGCAAAATGCTGAACATCCTTTAAACCACTACATTTAACTTGCACTTCTCCTACTTCCTTCCTACACTCAGAAATACCTAAAAAGATAAATATAACCGACAAGCAGACAAAAGCAATATCAAGCCATTTCTTCATGTATTTTCCCCTATTCTTAATAATGCTTTTATGCCCACATAACCTCTTATTTGTATTTGCGTTTGTTTTTTTATCCGTCTTTTAACTTTTCTTAACTCAAATTCATCTAAAATTAAATGGTGTGTTGCCTCTAGATTATACAAAAATTCCAAAACCGTAGAAGGTTGGGCAGAAAAGTAAACCTTTATTTTTATAAATTGCTCACCGTTTTGGGTCTTATAAACCTTTGGCACTTCTAGCCTTTCTATAGAAAGGCCACTTTTTTCTGCCACCGAAGAGACAATTTCTTGCAGTTGTAAAGAAGCATCTGCTTCAGACTGGGCCTTTAAAAAAAGGTGTTGAAGCTGGGCATACAAGGTATCAATCTGTTTTTTTTCTTTTAAAATGCTTTCCTTTTTACAAAGAATACGGGTGTAAGAATACAATCGCTCTTCTAAGAGCTTTTTGCGTTCTTTTTGGGTGGAGAAGTAATAAATGTATCCCCACCCCACACTTATGACCATAACAAAGATGATTAGTATTTTTAAAAATGTTTTTTTGCTAAGGACTTGGCGCAATTTTTACCTCTAGCGTAAATCTTTCCATCTCTTTATTATCTACTCTTCTTTTGACAATAGGACCACTAAACTTTGCCTGTTTAAAGGCTTTGATTTTACTTAAAGCCGTTAACACATCCGCTGCCTTTGGGGCATAGCCCATAAGCCTTAGGGTATCTTTATGCAAGCGGATGTATTCAATATTTACATCCTTTGGCAGGACAGAAGAAATCTGGGCAAGAATATCAACGGCATGGAATTTAAAATAAGCTAAAATTGTTTGCAACTCTTGGCTCTTTTTATCTATCTCTTTCCCAAGCTCCTTTAGCCTTTTTACTTCAGGGGCTAAAGCCGCTGTTTTTTTCTCTAAATAATGCACCTCTTTGCTTAATCTCACTAAGGGAGAAGCAACTAAAAAAATAAAGGAAGCTACAAACAAATAGACAGTTAAACGGTGAAACAGGCTCTCTTCTTTAAGAAATTTTATCCTTTCTGGAAAAAAATTAAAAAGAAGCGCTTGCGGATCTGAAACTTTCTTAAGCGTGATATACATATAAGAAAAAAACTCCGCCGATACACCTACGGCTGTCTCTTGAGGGACTAAAGCTTCTTCTTCCCAATGCCACACAAACCTTTGCCTAATCTCTGGAAAAAGCTGATGCTGGGGCAGATGGTTTTCTGAGGCTATAAAAAAGTAACTTTTAAGTCTTCCTTCAGCCACAATTACCGCCTCAAAACCTTCCTGACGGGGCAGTCTAAAGACAAAGCTGTCATATTGCGTGCGCAAAAAGCCTGCCATAGCCATAGCCGAAAAAAATACCGCCACTACCTTGCTCTCAAAAAGGCGCTCTACTTTAGAGATAAGGTCATCTATTTCTTTTTTTTCACAGACAAACACAAGCACTTTAGAAAAATCATCTCTAAGGGCAAAAAATACAAAAAAGGGTTGCTTAATAAAATAAAAAAGCTTGGGTATCCTATAAGAAAGGGCCTCCTTTACATTTTCATAAGAAAGAGGAGGCAGCTCTATCTCTTTAGCCACAAAAAAATGCCGTGGAATTCCTAAAAAAATACCATCAATTTTAGCCTTACTCTTTAGGTCTTCCTCCCCGGTAAACTTACCTGCCTCAATCTTTTCAAACTTCTTATTAAAAACAACCCAGCGAAAACAGTTACTATCTTCAGCATCCACAAACACAAAACTCATTCCCAACTCCCAATATCCGCATTTTCACCTTCTCCCCCTGGTTGTCCATCTGCCCCGTAAGAAATGATGTCATAATCATCATGATCTCCTGGGCATTTATAGATATAATCATGTCCCCAGGGATCTTTAGGTATCTTTTTTTTCTTCAAATAAGGCCCATCCCAACCGGCAATGCCAGGATTTTCTATAAGAGCCTTTAAACCCTCTTCCGTGGTGGGATATCTGCCTGTATCTAATTTAAAGGCATCAAGGGCGGTAGAAAACATTTCTATCTGAGCCTTAGCTGCCTTTATCTTAGATGTTCCCACTTTATTCAACAACCTAGGCGCTACCAAGGCCGCTAAAAGACCAATGATAACCATCACAATCATTAACTCTATTAAAGTAAAACCTTTTGCCTGTCTTTTACGCATGAAAAAAACCTCCTTTTTTTAGGAAATTTTAATACCTGCCAAAATGATAATCTATTTTAGCAAACTTGCAAAGTATTTGCTTTAAATTAGGGGTTAGGGGTTAGGGATTAGGGGTTAGGGATTAGATTACTGCCCGCTACCCCCTACACGCTACCCCCTACCCGCTACCCCCTACATGCTAATGGTGATCACAGATGAAACTTTCATATTTTTGTGGTAGATTATAAGTCATTAAAGCTAACACCCTTAAACTTATGTATCGGGCTGTATTCCCGCTTATACCAAAGCAAAGCGGGGTTTTAGCCCCTTGGTTTTTTAAACATGAGCACAAATAAGCCTATATTTACAACTATCCTTACTCTGCTTTTTGGCCTTTGCCTATACCTACCTGTATATGCTCAGAGCCAGGTGGCCATTGTTGTGCCTGCCCATCTGCGGCCTTACTTAGAGGTGGTTGAAGGGATAAAAAAACAACTTAACCAGGCAATAGACACCTATTTTTTGGATACCAATCACGCCCTTATTCAAGAAAAACTGCAAGCTAAATCATGGCTTGCCGTCATTGCCATCGGTTCTCAAAGCATCTCTTTTTTAAACCCCCTTGCCATAAGGGCAAAATACTTTATCTATTCTCTTATTGTCTATCCCGACACCATCAAAACAAACAAAAACTTTTTTTGTGGCATTTATCTCCAACCACCTCCTACCCAAATATTAAGTGTCATCCAACAAAAAGCACCACAGATAAAAAGAATTGTTATTCCCTTCTCTTCCCCTGAAGGTAAAAATTATGTAAAAAATATTACTGCCATCGGCGAAAAAAGGCACTTTAAAATCATCCCCCTAGAATTTAACCACAAAGACATTCTCTCTCTGCTTAACCAAATGTGGACAGATTTTGACGCTATTTTATTTATTCCTGACCCTATCTTTTCTTCAGAAACGATAGTGAAATTTTTCATTCAGCAGGCTATGATGCACAAAAAGGCCGTTATTGGCTACAACCGTTTTTTTTTAGAACAAGGCGCTCTTTTATGTTTCATTGTAGACTTTGAAAAAACCGGCGCTAAAACCGCATCCCTTCTTACCCAAATTTTACAAACTGGCCTTTGTGTTTCTGAACCTGCTTTTTTTAACATCCATATCAACAAACAAGTATGGAACTACCTTTATGGAGAATAGCAATGTCTTCTTTAAATGTTAAACAAAGACTGCTCCTTGTAACAACCATTACCGTCTTTGTTACCGCCACCGCCATCTCTCTTTTAGGCCAAAGGCTTTTTTCGCAACTACTTTATAAGCGCTTTGAGGAAAAGATGAACTTTATCGGCAAACACCTAGCCGCCAGCACCGCCATTGGCATCATTTTAAAAAACGAAAAACTCCTTGATAACATCGCTTCTTCTATCCTTAAAGATTCGGATGTCATCGGCGTAGCCATTGAAGACATTCAGCATAAAGTGCTTTATAAAAAAGGCAACATCAAAGGCAAACACTTTCTTATCTTTCCTGTCTCTTTTTCCTCTCCGCAAGAAGGCTTTATCTTTAACGTCAAACCCAAAACTTTAGGATGGATTAAAGTATTTTATACCACCTATCACTTAAATCAATTAATTAAAAACCTCTTTCTGCGTTCTTCTATTTTAGCGCTTATCATTTCTCTTTTCATGGGTATCTTTGTCTATTTTCTCATTGCTCAAGCCTTTTTAAAGCCTCTGCAAGAGCTGCTTATGGCGGTAGACAAAATTACGCAAGGAGACCTTTCTTGTCAGGTTTCAGGTAAAGGCCTGCCTGAAACAGAACAGCTAGCGCAGGCATTTACCCAAATGGTCGCTTCATTAAAAAAGAGTCAGCAACTGCTTAAAGAAACCTATGAAGAAATGGCCTATCAAAAATCTTTAGCCGAAATAGGTAAAATCTCTTTTATTGTGGCGCATGAGGTCAAAAATCCACTTGGTATTATTAAGGGAGGTGTGGACATTCTCAAAAAGACTGAGGTGGATCAGGAGACAAAAAAACAGATGATTCTTTATATTGAAGAAGAAATTAAAAGGCTTGACAGCTTCATTAAAGACTTCCTCTCCCTTGCCCGCCCCAAGCGTCCTGAACTAAAAGAGATAGACTTATCCCAATTCATACAAAGCTTAAAACAAAAAGTAAAAATTGAATTTCCCGAAAAAAAGATAAGCGTTGTCCTTAAAGAAACTCCTGCTTACTTTATGAGTGATCCGGTGCTTATAGAACGGGTCTTGGTCAATCTTATCAAAAATGCCTATGAGGCCGGGGCAAAGGAAGTAAAAATTGAAATAACCCAAGCCGCAGACAAATGGGTCATAAAGGTCATAGATGATGGTCCTGGTATTCCGGATGAAGAAAAAGAAAAAATCTTTGAGCCCTTTTACACCACTAAGGCCAAAGGAACTGGGCTTGGTCTTGTCTTTGTTTCGCAGGCAGTGTATGCCTTAGGCGGAAAGATTGAGTTAAAAAACAACCTTCCTTCTGGTAATATATTTATCATCTATCTTCCTATACACCTTGAGAAAGGAGAAAAATGATGGCTTACATCCTCATTGTAGATGATGAAGAAAAAATAAGAAAAATCCTGCGCATTATGATTACCCTTAAAGGACATAAAGTAGATGAAGCCGCTAATGGAGAAGAAGCTCTTAAAAAGATAAAAGAAAATGCCTATGATCTAGTCATTGCCGATATTCGTATGCCTAAAATGGATGGTATTACCTTGCTTCAGGAAATCAATGCCTTAGAGTATCCTGTTCCTGTTGTCTTTATCACGGCCTATGCCACTGTAGATTCAGCCGTAGAGGCCATGCGTATGGGAGCTGTAGACTATATCGCCAAGCCCTTTGATGAAGAGCGCATCATGCTTACCATTGAAAGGTCATTAGGTATTTCCCGCTTAATGTCTGAAAAACGCGCCCTTCAAAAAGAACTTGAAGAGCGCACCTTACCCAAAGACATTGTGTGTGTTTCTCCCCAAATGCAAAAGGTCATTGAGCTAGTAGAAAAGGTTGCTCCCTTAAGAGACACAACTGTGCTTATTACAGGTGAATCTGGCGTAGGCAAAGAAGTTATTGCCCGTCATCTTCACCGCATTAGTCCAAGGAAAAAGGCGCGTTTTGTGGCGGTAAACTGTGCTGCTATTCCACCTACCCTGGTAGAATCTGAACTCTTTGGCCACGAAAAAGGTGCCTTTACCGGCGCAACAACCAGAAAAAAAGGCATATTTGAGGCGGCAAATGGAGGCACTGTCTTTTTAGATGAAATTGGCGATTTACCCCTAGAAGCTCAGGCCAAAATGCTTAGGGTGCTTCAAGAAAAAAAGATTCAACGGGTAGGAGGAGTAGAGGAAATTCCTGTAGATGTCCGCATTATTGCCGCGACCAACAAAGACCTTTTAGAACTGGTTAAAAAAGAAGAATTCAGAGAAGACCTCTTTTACCGCCTCAATGTCTTTCCTATCCATATCCCGCCTTTAAGGGAAAGAAAAGAAGACATTGTGCCTCTGGTTAAACATTTTATAAAACGCATCTTAGGCAAAGCCACTTCTCCTGTTCTCACGGCTGGGGCAAAAAAAATCCTTGAAACATACTCTTTTCCTGGCAATGTGCGTGAGCTGGCCAATGCGGTAGAAAGGGCCATCATCCTTTCAGGTGGAAAACTACCCTTAACCGCTGAACACTTTTCCTTCCTCTCAGAACAACCCTCGCTTAAAACAAACTTTGTTCTGCCGCCAGAAGGCATCTGTCTTGAAAAACTAGAAAGAGAACTTATCAAACAAGCCTTAGAAAGAACACATGGCAATAAAAGCGCTGCTGCCAGACTCCTTGGTTTGACCCGCTCTAAATTCAGAACAAGATTAAAGCTTTTGGAGGAAGAAGATTGAGAGTTAAAGTGGCAAAATATTTTAACAGTGAAACTGTAAAACAGTATAATTTTTTATTGTCTAAAAGTTTTGCTATTTTTCTTATTTACTGTTTAACTGGTAATATTTTTTACTGTCAAACTGTTTTAGCAGACATTTCCGAAAAACTCTTCTTTATGGGAGAAGACACCGAAGTCTTAACGGCGGTCTTGGGCAGACCTGAGTTTCCCAAAAAGGCGCCAGCGGTGGTAACTGTGCTCACGGACAAAAACATAAAACAAAGAGGCATACGCACCTTAGCCGAGCTTCTTTCTCAGACCCCTGGTTTTTACTCTGCCCAAAGAGAATGGGGACACAGCCTTTACTTAAGAGGCATTCCTGCGGGAGTGCTATTTTTATACGATGGTGTTCCGCTTACCTCAGACAGCACCAAAAGCATTTATCCCTTAGACGAAGAACTTGCCTTAGCCGCTATCAAACAAATAGAAATTGTAAGAGGGCCTGCTTCGGTCCTTTGGGGGCCTGATGCCTTTGCAGGTGTTTTAAACATTGTCCCTAAAACAGGAAACGACATAAACGGTATAGAAACAGGTATATTATTAGGGCTTCCTCATGCCCACAGGGCCTTTTATTTAAATCTGGGCAAAGATTTTGGCAAATGGGAAGGCTTCTTATCCCTTAATGCCTATTTTCGCCAGCCGGCTGAAAAATATTGTTATGCCCTAAACTCAGACACAGAAAGGCAAAAAATAGGCACGCAAGAATTTTATGACCTTATCTTTAACCTTCGCTTTTTTGACTTTCTCCGTCTTTCAGGTAGAATCTCTGACTTTAACAAACCCTATGTTATGCACGGCACAGACAATGAATTCAAATGGGAAAGCAAAAAAAACACCCCTTTTAAACTGATCAAACTAGAAGCAAAAAAAACCTTTACCCATACCTCTTTACGCTTTAAAACCTACTTTAACCACTTTTACCAAAAACAAGAAGAAATGGACCTAATATGGCAGCAAAAAAACAACATTTATTATGCTGAACTTAGTCTGGACAGGGACTTATTTAACGAACACGGCCTCTTTAGCCTTGGCACCTCTTTTCGCCTGAACCAGGTCAAAGATGCTGCGATTGAAACAAGGGGTTTTTTACCTGATTATCTTGAAAACCAAGACACCCTTTTTAGACCCCTCATTGACAAAGCCAGCTTTATCACCCGCCTAAAATCCATCTTTTGCCAATATAGACACCATCTAAAAACACTAGAAATTTGGGGAGGCATCCGCTTTGATGCGCACAGTGAATATCACACCTCTTTGACCTACAATTTGGGCCTTGCTTGGTATCCTCACAAAACATTCTATTTAAAAACTATTTACGGGACGGCCTATCGCACCCCTTATGCCTCTCAATTTATTGGCAAAAGCAATCTAAACCCAGAAGAAATAAAAAGTTTTAATTTAGAAATTAATTACCATCCTTTCTCCTCGCTTGCCTTAACCCTTACCCCTTTTTACAACACCATTCACAACCACATTGCTGAAGACCCTTTTGGTGGCTACTCAGAACCAGGCAGCCAAAAAATTTTAGGGCTAGAAACCCAGCTTACCTACAAACCTTTTGCCTCTTTAAAGCTCTGGGCCAATGCGACCTTCCTAAACACCTGGGGAGATAAAGAAAAATACATTACCCTTGACTATATGACCATCACTCCCGAAGGCATCCCCCAGCCCCATTACACTACCTGGGAAAAGGACTATGACAGCGGTGCGCATCAATTTGGCACATTAGGCATTGAATATCAACTCAACCGCCAAATCTCCTCTTTTTTAAGCCTTCATTATCTTGGCAAAAGACAATTTAGTTACTTAAAATCATCCCATCAAACCTTTCCTCCCCAAATGCTTATTGACCTTACCTTAAATTTTAAAAACCTTCTCCCTAAACTGGATATGAGCCTTTCGCTTAAAAACCTCCTTAACAAACACTACCTTACCCCTGGCACATTTAGTCCGATCCAAGGAAACCCTTTTGCGGTTTATTTAAAACTGGATTATCATTTTTAACAACAAAACAGTTTAATGGCAAAATATTTTAACTACAAAACAGGTTAATTGCAGAACAGGTTAATTGCAAAACATTTTAGGTGGTTAGCGTGTAGGTTTTAGCGTGCAGGGGCCTAATCCCTACCCCCTACAACCTACTCCTTACTTCCTATTAAACATCTCCTCTTGCCCAATTAAAACAGCAAAACGACAAACAATCAAAACATTTTCACAACAAAACATCTAAAAACTAAAACAGCTTTACAACAAAACTCTAAAACAGCAAAACTTTTCAACATAAAAACAGCTTTAAAACCACACCACCAAAATAGTCTCTTAACAAAGATAATCAGTTAACTATCACTTACCTCTTTTAAAGCCTCCTCAAACTCTTTCAAACTTTTCACCTCTAACACTGCCTTCTTAAGCCTTTTTAAACGCTCAATCCCTTTTATCTTCTCCAGCTCTTCCCTACACCTTAAACCCTCTTTCCCAAATCTTAACTCTATGCCTAACAAAATGGCCTCGCGTAAACCTTCTTGTAAGCCCTCTTGTAAGCCCTGTTGCAGACCCTTTTGCAAGCCTTCTTGCAGGCCCTGTTGTAAGCCTTCTTGCAGGCCCTGTTGTAAGCCGCGTTGCAAGCCCTCTCGTAAACCTTCTTCCCTTCCCTTTTCTCTCCCTTTAAGCTCTCCCTCTCCAAATATCTCCTCATAAGTCTTCACCTTAAAACCCAAACTCTTCAAATATCTCAAATTCTCCGCAATATCTATCACAAACTCTCTCCTTCCCATCTCTCTCACCTCCTTTATTACCTCTAAAGCCTCCTTCCGAAATAACGGCAATATAGTTAAAAAATACTCCTTCCCTTTCTCAAAACTCTCTCTGTTCTCCTTTAACCACTCCTTTAATTCCCATAACTTCTTCTTGCCTGCAAACATAAAAATTAAGCCCAAATCCCATTCTCCACGCTGCAATTCTACCTCGTTTAAAACCACTAAACGCAAACAATCACCTAACCTTCCCTCTACTTCATATATCCCTTCTCTTATCTGTTTTAAGCCTAAATCTTTAACCACTTCCCTCCCCTGATACGCAGAAATCACCGTTACTGTAATTCCCTTTAAATCTTTAAGCCTTTCATTCTTGGCATACGCAGGACTGTATATCAGGGCATCATATAAATCGGCCTTTTTAAGTCTGTCTGTAAAGGATTTAAAACTGATAATATTGTGCTGTTTGAAATAGGAAAAAAAGTGCAGCCTTTTCGCTAAACTTACATCTCCTTTAATCACAACCACATCAAGCCTTTTGGGTAATTTAAGCAGTTCATAATCTGTCTGCACCTGATATTTAAGCCCTTTTTCAAAGAAAAGTTTTGAGAAAATTTTAAATGCCTCGTCATTTTTAAGCATAAGTTCTAGTTCTCCTTAACCTTCTTTAAAACCTCCTCAAACTCTTTCAAACTTTTCACCTCTAACACTGCCTTCTTAAGCCTTTT
>OFBU01000055.1_pt1 | contig 17755 bp, 13 predicted proteins | sample 1520681 | NCBI WGS metagenome assembly OFBU01 (sample SAMEA3696450, study PRJEB22514) | metagenome | biome: water; feature: marine; material: hydrothermal vent | place: Pacific Ocean | collected 2014-08-16 | depth 1514 m
GGGCTGCGACTTTAGTCGCGGAATTGGCGTTGGAGTCCATAGAACTTGCCATCGAGATGGAAAGCGAAAGTCCATCTACCATCTATGCGGGATTGAAGCTTCTGCCTCCTTTGAGCTTCGGACTCCATCACGCAATGGCTAAATTTAGCCCCTGCTCTATGCAAGGTTCTTTCGGCGACTGAAGTCGCCGCCCCATAGAATGCGTCGCCGTTTTGGGGCTGCGACTTTAGTCGCAAAATCATATCGGAGTCCATAGAAGGCGAGACCGTTCACTCTTTTGTGTCATCCCAAAGTAGAGCATAGCCTTATCATAACTCCAGATAGCTATTCAATCTGCCGTTGTTTTACTTTAGGTGAGAGAAAATTGAACACTCCCGGTAGCATAGACAGCAGGAAAGGCTCTGTTATTTGATATGTTCTTTTTCTATGAGAGAGAGATACTCTTTGGCTATGGATTGCATGGAGAAGATGGAGAATTTATCTCTATTTATTTTCGGATACTCTCTTATGGCTTCGAGCATCTTTTTGGACAAAGCTTCACTATCTCCCACAGGTACCAGATATGCAGAAAGCTCGGCACTCAAAATCTCTGCCGGACCGGTAGGGCAGTCGGTGCTGACTACCGGCGTGCCTAGGGAGAGCGATTCGAGCAGGACTCTGGCGAAACCCTCGAAATCGGAGGAGAAGACGAAAAGTTTGGCGTTTCTTATCCAGGGATAGGGGTTTTCCTGGAATCCGGGCAGGAGGACTCTCTCTTTGAGACCGAGATTTTTTATCATTTTCACTATCTCATCCCTGTCTCGGCCTTTGCCAAGCAGTACCAGCTTCTCTCTCAGGCCGCTTTTGGCATAGGCTTCGAGCAGAATATCCTGCCTCTTGTGGGAGAGGTCGAATCTGCCTACATGGATTATATAGTCATCACTCGGGATTTTAGCCTCTTTTACGAGAGAGAGTCTCTCTATCTCTTCGAAGTCGAAAGCGTTGTAGATGGTCACTATCTTCTGCGGCGTGGCACCCAGCTCCTCTACGATATACTCTTTCAAACCCTTCGAAACCGTAATGAGTCTCTTGCCGTTGTACAGCCTTCTATATTTCGCATATCTGAGCCGTTTTCTGAAATATCCGCCTATACCGTGGAAATTTTTGGTTTCGGCACTCCTTACGCAGTGCCATATGTTGGGATGAGAAAGGAGAGAAGCGATTTTGTTCGAGGGTGAGGAGTTGGAGATAAGCATATCCACCTTGCCGATGGAGGATAACTCCTTTTCGAGTCTGCGGGCTATCTCTCTTTTGTCTCTCCTCTTCGTTTCCGGAATTCGAAGGATTTTCAGGGATATATCCTGTGCGATCTCATAATCTATCTTCTCTTCGTAGATTATTATATGAGTATCTATGCCTGCGTTCATCAGGGTCGTAGCCAGAGTGATTATCGATTTACCCGCTCCCCCCGACAGTGAATTGTTGAAAAGTACCACTCTCTTTTTGTCTCTCACTCTATGAACCCTTTTGCCGCTCTTTGTTATAATGGTACTGAATAATGGCTGAGGAGTTGCGGATGGGAGGGATAGAGAGAGCGGTTTTTATCGTAGGATGCGGAAGAAGCGGTACGACGATGCTCGCCTCCATGCTCGGTGCCCATCCCGAAGCGCTCGTCACTCCCGAAAGTCAGTTCAATATGGACCTCTACACGGAGGAGGAGAGTTTCGATTCCGCCCGATATCTCAAGAGCTTGAAAAAGCACAAAAGATTCGCCATATGGGACCTGGATATCTCCCCTTTCGAAGAGGAGCTTCTATCCTGTACGGGACATAGGGAGTTTATCTATCGTCTGGTGGAGATATATGCACAATCGAAGGGCGTGGACAAGAGAGGAGTCAGGGTCTGGATAGACCATACCCCGGCGAATGTAAACAAGATAGATATTCTGAAAAATCTCTTTCCCGATTCTCTATTCATCCATATATACAGGGATGGACGGGCGGTCGCCGCATCCTTCAAAGCGGTGGAGTGGGGCAGAAAGAGTCCGGATACGGCAGCCCTCTTCTGGATACAGAGAGTGGCGGCGGGTCTGGCGGCGGAGTGCAGATTTCCCGGGCTGGTCTCGAGTGTGAGATATGAGGATATCGTTCTCGATACCGAAGAGGAGCTTGGCAGACTCTGCGATTTTATCGGACTTGATTTCAAAAAAGAGATGCTCGATGGCGGAGGTTTCAGAGTTCCCGAATATACCCGACATCAACACAGACTGGTAGGCAAGGGTGTGAAGAGAAGCAGAGTCGATGCGTGGAGGGTCGAACTCGAAGCGAGAGAGATAGAGATATTCGAGAACATAGCCGGAGATATTCTGAGGATTTTGGGTTATGAGAGGCTCTACGACTCTCCGCGGCGCATAAAGAGACATGAAAGGGTGAAATACTCTCTCAAAAGGTCTCTGGAGAGAAGATTGGATAGATTCACGAAGGGTGGAAAGAGGGGATGAATATACTTGTTGTGAAATTCAGACATATCGGAGATGTTCTCCTCTGCACGGCACTGTTGAGAAATCTGCGTCTTGCCTATGCGGATGCGCGAATAGTCGTGGCTATCAACGATGACTGCGCGGATATATTGAAAGGAAATGAAGATATAGACGAAGTTATCGCCTATCCCAGAAAGAGTATCGCCGGCCTATCGTTGCCGGCAAAAATCGCCTTGGAGACGAGATATGCCAAAAGGATTCTATCCAGGAGGTACGATATCGTTTTGAACCTTACCGAAGGGGATAGAGGGGCTATCTACTCCCTGCTCACTCGTGCGCAAAAGAGAGTCGGTCTGAGAGGAAGAAATCCTCTTTTGCAGCGACTCGGGACATATACGGTCACTCTTGAGAGGATGAAGGATATGCATGCGGTGGAGAGAGATTTGAGCTTTCTGCACCCGATAGGTCTGAAAGTCCGGGAGAAGAGAGTTAGAGCCTCCTTCACCAGGGAGGATGCGGAGTATGTAGAGAGGATACTCGAAGAGTACGGAGTGGAGGATTTTGTCCATATCCACCCCGTTTCGAGATGGCTTTTCAAGTGTTGGGACAATGAAAAGTTCGCGAAAATCGTGGATTATATATATTTCGAGTATGGCAAAAAAGTCGTACTGAGCGCCGCACCCGACAAAAAAGAGCTCGAAAAGATATATGATATAGTCGGCAAATGCGAAAGCGAGCCTGTAAATCTGGCGGGTAGGCTATCTCTTTCGAAACTGTCTGCTCTTATCTCAAAAGCGGGACTCTTCATAGGTGTGGATACGGCACCCATGCATATGGCGGCGGCTCACGACATACCTGTCATCGCCCTTTTCGGTCCGTCGAATCCCGTCAGCTGGGGACCGTGGGAGAACGAACTTCAAAGAGGGTGTTACGAAAAGATATATACCACCCAACATTGCGGGAAACATACGATAATACAGCACGACAACGACGAGATACTCTTTAGCGAAGAGGGCAAGATAAGCAGAGCGATGATGAGTATAGAGATAGACGAGGTAAAAAGAGAGATAGATAGATATTTTTCGAAGGGGAGTGATGAGACTTTCTGACTTCTCCTTTTCCGTTTTCAAGCCCGGTTCACAGCTATATGGTGTTTCGCTCAATATCGTAATGCTCGTATATGCAGCCCTTCTTCCCTTTTCGAACGCCTTTACCGTACATACCGGTCCATCCATATTGATGATTCTATGGCTACTCGAAGGCAGATTCGAAGAGAAGAGGAAAATTTTTTCGGACTACGCTTCTCCTTGGGCACTTTCGCTCTTTTTTCTCTTTGCGGCTCTTTCACTGCTCTGGACGGAGGATATGGCAAGAGGTCTGCGGGAGTTGAAGTACTACTTCGTCATATTTTCCGTATTTATCGTATATTTCACCTCTTTGCGCAAAAGATATCGTAAGGCGGTGCTATATGCCTTCCTTCTGGCCATGTTCATAAGCGAGATATACTCCTACGGTATCTTTTTCGACTGGTGGAGTGTGGAGGGGGCATCCGCATCGAACCCCACACCTCCCTATATGCATCACATAAGATACAGTATATATCTCGTCGTTACCGTCATACTCCTGCTCTTTCAGTTGAGCGACAGAGCCGTTCCTGCCGGATTGAAGATGGCGGAGCTCTTTTTTCTCCTCTCCTCTTCGGTCAATCTCTTCATAAACGGAGGTAGGACGGGACAGTTGGCTCTCGTAGTCGCACTCATCCTCTTCGTCGTCGCCAGATTCGGCTTGAGATGGAGATATCTGCTCTCTACCTTCCTGCTTCTTTTCGCGATATTCTACAGTGCCTATCACCTCTCCCCCGTATTCAGGAGCAGAGCCCTGATGGCGGTCGAAGATATACGCAGGATAGTCGTACACGGCGATTTCGAAAACTCCTGGGGAGAGAGGATAGCCATGGCGATAGTGGCGTCGCACGAGATTGCCGACAATCCGCTCGTGGGTGTCGGAGTCGGCGATACGATGAGTGAATACAGAAAAGAGCTCTGCAAAAAAGAGCTACGAAAATATAGCTATACCCACGATGTGCCCCATGTCCACAACCAGTTTCTACAGATTTGTGCGCAGACAGGGGCGATAGGCCTAGCACTCTTCGTACTCTTTCTCTTTTCGCTCCTAAAAGAGGCCAAAAGAGCTCCCTCCTCTCTCTATAGAGCGGCGCTCTACTCCAATCTCTCCATATTTCTCTTCGGATTTTTCAGTAGCGTTATCATAAGAAACTACACCTCGGGACTCTTCGCCTTCGTCCTAGCCTATCTGCTTGCGGGATGCAAAGAGGAAAATTCCCAACCATAGGCTCTCCAATTTTCAATGAGGGTATCGAGATATATATCGAAACATTGTCTATCTACGCAAGGCAACAGCTATTTAATTGACAATATGATATCATTGGCTGAATATTTTTTGAAATATAAGGTGTGGAGATGTTTTACAGAGTCGTTTTTATCTTTCTTCTATTGGCAGGTACCATAGGGGAGCTTTTCGCCGCGGATACTATTGTTTTGAATATCGACACCAATCGAAGCAAATTGGAGTTGCAAAAGAATCAAGCACGAGAGCTTATCGGCGCAAAGAGTCGGGAAGTGCGGCTCGTAGTGGAAAAGCTGGGTGACGAGTACTTTCTGAAGACGACAGCGATCAAAGACGAAAAACGACTCATAAGTACGCTTTTCAGGCTGAAAAAGAGTTTCCCTTCCGCCTTCGTCGTTAGCTCGGAAAATGGAAAAATCGTACACGATGCGAAGGCTCCCGTCGCACACTTCGCGCAAAAAAAAGTACTTCCTCCACCTGCAAACTCCTCTTCTGTTTCGCAGAGCGAAGATAACGGTTGGCTATGGTGGCTGATAGGTTTGGCCGTAGCCATACTATTCGTATTGTTAATAGGTCTTTATATATCGTCTCTTCAAGTCGGAAGGATGCTCGGACAACATGAGCAGATGAAGAAAAAGCAGGAGGAGATGGAGAAGAGACAGCACGAGCTCTTTTCCGATCTGGGTGAGAGTATATATAACATGAGTAAAGATGTCATACACTGCACCCAGAATATGATTAGCGAAATCGATGACGAACCCACGAACAAGAGACTTGAGAGTGTCATGAAAAAAGAGAGCAAGCTTCTCGACGCTACCGAGAAACTGCTTAGATTCCTCAAGCTCAAAGCCCATAAGGTCGAGATAAAGGAGGAGACCTTCAATATAAACAATATGCTCGACGATATCATAGGCTCGCTCTCTAATCGTTTCGAAGGAAATTCGGTGGAGCTGGTCTTCGAGCTTGACAGAGATCTGCCGAAATTTCTCGTAGGCGATCTTACTCAAATGGGTGAAATCATAGGCAACCTTTTGACACACAACATCGAGTATATGATCGAGGGAGAGGTGGTGCTGGAGATAAGTTCTTACGAAACCTACCACCGAAGAATCGATCTTCAGATAAAGATATCGCAACACGGATGCATACAAAAAGACGATATACCTGCCGAAGACTTTTTCACGCCATATTTCGATGAAGCCAGCGGAGAGTACAAGAGGTTGGGCTTGTTCGTGGCTCATGATCTGATTGAATTGATGGGTGGCAGCATAGCTTTGCAAAATATTTCGGAACAGACGAGAATAATCGGAGCCTCGATTCCCTTGAAAGAACCTGAAAACACGGAAAATACGAGGCGTTATCCTCTCCCTGAAAAATCCATGACGGAGAAAGAGGTCTATATAGTCAACGAGAGTCTTCACTCCTCGAGAGCCATCAAAAATCTCTTTGCATACTTCCACCACAATGTGACCGTCGATACCTCGGAAAATTTCCTCGAGAATAGACCTGAATTGGAGAACTACGACATCGTTCTAATCGAAGAGTCTCTTATAGATTCCGACTTTATACAATATATGAAAATATTGAAGAGGCGAAAAAATATCAAATTCGTAGGCCTAGGGAATATCTTCGCGGGTAAAAGCAAAATAGAAGAGGCGGAGATATTCGATAGAAGGCTCTTCAAGCCTTTGACGCAGGAGCGAATCTATTTTCTACTTATAGATCTCTTCAAAAAAGAGGAGCTCGAGGGTGACGAAGATGCGCAAGCGCAAAGAGCTTCTTCTGCAACCCAGAAGCGTTTCTTGCGAAATGTCGAAATCACTCCTGGTATAAGAGTCGAGAGTTTTGCCGATTTCAGCGGCTCGAGAGTCCTTATCGTGGAGGATAATGAGATCAATTTGAAGATGATGCTAAAGCTTTTGGAAAATTCCGGAATGGTTATAGATTATGCGGAGAACGGATTGACGGCACTCGAGAAGATTATGCAAAAGGGGCCCAAAAGTTTCGATATTGTTTTGATGGATATCAATATGCCCATCATGGACGGATATAGAGCAACAGAAGAGATTCTCGAGATTCCCGGTACCCAGAGACTGCCGATCGTGGCTCTGACTGCTCTAAGTACTCAAAGCGAGATCGAGAGAATGGGAAGCTGCGGGATGAGAGCCTATCTGCCGAAACCTCTCAATCTGGGCAAACTCTATACGGTCTTTACCCTCTTCCTCCAAAAACAGCCCTCAGCCAAAAGCAAAAAGAGCTCCAAAAAACGCAAGAAGCCCGTCTATATCGACGGTATCGATCTGCAGGCGGGCTTGAAGCATGTGGATGGTAATATTATTTTCTATGTCGAAATACTTGAAGAGTTCCTCGAAATATATGGGGATAGCGGTGAGAGGGCTAGGGAGTATCTCGCCTCTCATAGACTTGAAGAGTTGAGGCAATTGAATTTGGATGTATTGGGGATTGCCGGAACTATCGGCGCAAGAGATCTATATCATGCCGCATCCATGATTCATAGAGTCTTCAGCTACAACAAGTTACCTCTTCTTCCGCATTATGTCTGGCAGTATGAAAAAGAGGCACAAAGAGTTCGTAAATCGGTCAAGAGATACCTCAACAGTCTAAAATGAGATATTTCGCAAGCTTTTTCATCTCGAGTGTCACGATTTTCGCCTACACGATATTGGTAGGCTCTTTCGACAATGAAAATCGGGCGCGAGAGTGTGCACAAAAGGCCTCATCCCTAAGCGCGAAGTTTTTTGCCGAAGATCTTCGCACAGGAGCCCTTTTCGAGGCAGTAAAGGGTGAAGATGGCTGGATTGTCCGTAGTAGAGAGTTAAATGGATCCATGGCTATCGGGGCGGCGCTTTCGATAGCTCCCGTATTCGGAAATCCGCTACTGCTTGCAGAAGGGGGCGAAGAAGATATCGATCTTGGGGCACATGACAAGTTGAAATTCGGCGAAGATGAAAAGATGAAGCGCTGGCTATATCTATTTATAGCGACTATAGTGGGAGCTATAGCCTTTTTTCGTCTTCGCAGAAAGATTGCAAAAAGTGAGCGAGAGCAAAAAGAGCTACAAAAGAGCCAAATAGAGCTTAATGAAAGATTGGAAAGCGAAAGATGATTCTTAAAATTACATTTTTTTATATCCTTTTCTCCACTATCTATCTTTTTGGTATGCACGGAGAGTTACCTGCAAATGGAAATATCGTAGTCTTGGGTGTGGCGGAGAGTGCCGCAAAGACCAAGAAGATAAAAAGAGAGATTGAAAAAGAGTTTTCGTGCGACAAAGGTGATAATTCTCTCTGTGCGCAAGAGGAGATTACGCCCAAGATTATGAAGGTGGCGGGGAAACGGGTAATATATGTAGGTCCGTTTGAAAACAAAAGCTCTTTGGCATCGCATTTTTTTCGCTTGAGGCAGATTTTTCCAAGTGCCGTAGTCTTGCCTTTTGCGGAAAATGTCGCAAAGTCAACAAAAGTGCGAAAGGACTCTTTTGAAAAAGAGGCGCACAAGGCTGATGATCTGAGTCTCTGGCTCGCTCTGTATGCACTCGCACTCATAGGTGTACTGGCACTTTTTGCCTCTTCCTATAGAATCAAAAAGATTGTACAAGAGAACAAAAAGATGAGAGACAAACAAAAGGAGATGGAGAGAAGGCAGCATGAACTCTTCTCCGCGCTTGGTGAAAATATATACAATATGAGCCAAGATCTCATCACCGATACCAAAAATGCCATCTCCGAAATAAGTGAAGATAAAGAGATAAACGAAAAGCTCCAAAGTGTAGTGTTGACCGAAGGCAGGATATTGGATACAAGCAACAATCTTTTGGAGTTTCTCAAGATAAAAGCCCGAAAAGTGGAGGTGAATAAGAAAATTTTCAAAATCAACAATCTACTCGATGATGTAGTGGGTGCGTTCAACGGCTCTTGTCCGCATAAAAATGTCGAACTTGTACTGGATATCGATCATAAACTCCCAATAAATGCCATAGGAGATTTCACGAATATCGGAAGTGTACTGAGAAATCTCATAGAGCACCAATTTTCACTCATAAACGAAGGGGTTTTACTCTTGTCTGTATCTATATATGAGAATTACAAAGGCGCCACGGAGTTTCAGTGCAAATTGACACCGTATGGAGATATAGAAGATGACGAAGTACGAGAGGAGGAGTACTTCGTGCCACACTACGATAGCGAAAGCGGAACATATCGTCGTCTCGGGCTCTATGTGGCCTATGAGCTGTGTAGTCTCATGGGTGGAGAGTTGCAGTCTCAGTCGGTTGCCGGTGGAGGTACGCTCATAAGCCTCTCTATCCCCATAAGCTGTATAAAGGAGGAGAGGAGAAAGTATCGACTCCCCAGCAAGAAATATACACAAAAAGAGGTATATATCGTAAACGAACACTATCATGCCTCTTTGGCACAAAAAAATCTATTCTCCTACTTCAGACACAAGGTCAAGGTAGATAGTGCGGAGAATTTCAAAAACAACAAACCCAATCTTAGCAACTACGATATAGTATTGATAGAAGATAAGCTACTCTACCCCGCTTTCGAGAACTATTCGACCCTGCTAAGAGAGAAGTATGGGGTGAAGGTTGTGGGAATGCGCAATATTCTCGGAAAGGAGGGTGGCGCCGTCTCGGAGGAGATATTCAGCCGACATGTCAAAAAGCCGTTGAATCAGGAGCATGTTTTTCTTCTCATAAAGGCTCTCTATGCCGATGAGATAGCCATGGAGAGTGGGAGAGAGAATAGAACAGGCAAGAGACGAAGATTTATCGAAAATATGGATGAACCTGCAAATACGACAATAGACAATCTCGTCGATTTTGCGGATACGAGAGTGTTGGTAGTCGAAGACAACGAGATCAATCTCAAGATGGTCTCGACTGTCTTGGAGAGGGCGAATATCGAAGTGTGCAGTGCCAAAAATGGAGTAGAGGCGATAGAGAAGATAAAAGAGGAGGGGGCAGAAGCTTTCGATATGGTGCTTATGGATATAAATATGCCCATGATGGACGGTTTTACCGCCACCATGAAGATAAGACAGATGCCTAGAAGTCAAAAATTACCCATAGTCTCCCTTACTGCTCTTGTGTTGGATCATGAGATAGAGAAGATGAAAGATGCGGGAATGGACGGATTTTTGCCCAAGCCGATAAATGTGGGTAAACTCTACAAGGCCTTCGAAATATTCGTAGGTTGTCGTAAATCGGCGCAGAAGGAGCCTGCGCAAAACAGAAGGAGCGGCTTTGGAGAGATAGAGGGAGTGGATACCGATGTGGGACTCTCGCACTGCAATGCAAATCAAATCTTCTACAAAGAGTTGCTCAAAGAGTTTCTGGATGTCTATGGAGAGAGCGGTATGGTGGCACAAAGGCTCTACGAGCAGAAGAGATTCGAGCCTCTCAAGCAGCTCTCCCTCGATGTCATGGGTCTCGCCGGTACCATAGGCGCAAAAGAACTTTATCGGGCGGCGAACGAGATATACAAGCTCTATCTCTACGACAAACTCTCCCTCCTGCCCAAATATATAGATGAGTATCAGGCGCAGATGGAGAAGGTGAAAAGGGGCATAGAGGAGTATTTCGAAAAATATGGCACGAATTGACGCAAAATCGCCCGTACAGCCGACTCAATAGCCGAGGGCTTCGGCGTAGAGAGCTATGGTGACGGCGTAGCGGGCGCTATGGTTGTAGAGAGTGATTATGCGGTAGTTGCGACTTCCGAGATATAACTCCTCTCTTCCTCCGTCGCGAAGAGATATCAGGTAGGCTTTTTCACTCTCTATTTTGCAGTGCAGGGGAACTATTCCGCTCTTTTGGAGTTTTTTCACTTCGTAGAGACGGTGCAGACCGCCCTTGAGAGTTTTTGAGGCTCCTGCCGTATATTTGGCCCTGCATACTATCCTGCGGCCATCCCTCCACCCTTTGTCGTGCAGAAAGTTGGCTATCGAGCCTATAGAGTCGGCTATGGAGCTGGGATTTTTCACCCCATCCCCGTCGAGATCCACCGCATATTTCAGCTGAATCGACGGCATCTGCTGTACAGCCCCCATCGCACCGGCAAAGGAGCCTTTGAGCTTCAGAATATCCAGCCTCTCTCTCGCAGCTAGGACGAGGAGCTTTTCGAGCTCATAACGGAAATAGTCTCTCTTTCTGTTCTCGTTGAAGGCGAGTGTGACGAGAGAGTCCCATACTCTATACTCCCCGCCGTAGAGTCCGAATTTGCTCTCCACTCTTATGAAGGCTGTTACGATTTGAGGTGAAACACCGTAGAGTCTCTGCGCCTTTTTCAGCCATTTGCGGTTCCTCTTCATGAAGGCTCTTCCCATAGCGACGCTTTCGGGTATCAGAATTTTGCTTCTATATCTGTGCCAGCTGAAGTCGGTTTTGCCCCTTCTGCCTCGATAGCGTGCAAGGGTCTCCTCCTGATGTACGGCCTTTGAAAAGAGTTTGCGCAGATAGGCTTCGTCGAAAGCGTATTTTCTGTGCATACGGGATATAAAGCGTTTGACGGCCGGCATGCGTTCATAGGAGGGATTTGCCACCAGAGGGGTGGAAAAGATGGCATAAAAGATTATGAAAAAAATCGCTCTTTTCATCGCTAATCCTCTTTTTATATAATGATACAGCAATATGGAAGGGGATGGAACATGACAGTAGTGGTGGGCGCCTCGGCCTCGGGCCTTACGGCGGCGATAGTAGCCGCGCGCAGGGGAGAGAAAATAGTCGTACTCGAAGCGGGCGGAAAGGCTGCGAGAAAGATATATGCCAGTGGCAACGGCAGGTGCAACATAGGAAACAGCGCAATCTCCCTTGAGAGATACCATAGCCGCGACATGGAGGTGCTCGCAAAGATTCTGGCCTCCTGCGACCGGGCACAGTTGCGCTCCTATCTCAACTCTTTGGGGATTGTGACGCAGGAGGAGGCGGAGGGGAAGCTTTTCCCGATGAGCCGGCAGGCGTCGTCGGTGGTCGAGGCTCTGCTCTTCGAAGCCGCGAGAGCGGGCGTGGAGATTCTCTATCGCAGAAAGGTGGTGGATATAGAGAAGGGTGCAGGAGGAAGATATATACTGCACTGTGAATCTGGGGAGCGTTTCGAAGCTCCCCGTCTGCTTCTTTGCAGCGGTTCTCCGGCCGCTCCCGGACTCGGCGGAGATTCGGGCATACTCGCGATTGTAGGAGAGAGATTCGGGCACGAGGTGCTGAAACCTCTGCCTTCGCTATCGGCTCTGCGAAGTGCCAGCAGGTACTGCCGCATGGCTTCGGGTGTGAAACTGCCCGCGAAGGTGACGCTCTTGTGCGACTCTCTTGTCGAAACGGAGCGGAGGGGAGACATACTCTTCACCGACTACGGTATCAGCGGTCTGGCGATACTCGATATCTCTAGGAGTCTCTCTCTCGCCATGGAGGAGGGGAGGAGCTGTTCTCTGAAAATCGACCTCTTGCCCGATTACGAACGACAGAAACTGGAGAGTATTCTTCTGAAACGGATAGAGAGGGAGAGGGGAATGCCGCTGAGCCTGTGGCTAAACTCCATACTCCACTCCCGACTCGTTCCCGTCATAATGGCCGAAGCCGGAGTGAAACTCGAGAGCGAAGCGCAACTGAAGCGCAGAGATATAGCCAGAATCGTCTATGCCGTCAAAAACCTCTCTCTGCCGATAGAGGGGACGAGAGCTTTCAAATATGCCGAGACGGCATGCGGCGGGGTTTCGTTGCGCGAAATAGATCCCCGTAATATGGAGTCCAGGCTCTCTGCCGGACTCTTTTTCGCCGGAGAGATTCTCGATGTGGATGGCGACAGGGGAGGATTCAATCTCCACTTCGCCTGGTGTAGCGGAATTAGGGCGGGAATGGGTATCTCCCGCCCATCCTGACAGTCTCTCTACTCCGCCGCGAGCACTGCACCTTTGCCAGCGTTGGTGACGAGTGCCCTGTACTGCCTGAGCCATCTGCTCTTGAGAGGCTTGACTTTGGGCTCGAAGTTTTCCCTGCGTCGGGCTATCTCCTCTTCGGATATCTTGGCTTCGAGTATATAGTTGTCCACATCTATATGTATCTCGTCTCCATCCTGCAGAAGAGCTATCAGTCCGCCTTCGGCCGCTTCGGGAGAGACATGGCCGATACTCGCCCCTCTCGTGGCACCGCTGAATCTTCCGTCGGTTATGAGTGCGACCTTGTCTCCCAGACCCATACCCATGATGAGGCTGGTGGGAGCGAGCATCTCCTGCATACCCGGCCCGCCTTTGGGCCCTTCGTAACGGATTACGACCACATCGCCGGCCTTGACTTTGCCTCCGGTGATACCGGCTATGGCTTCGTCCTGGGAGTCGAAACAGACCGCCTTGCCTGTAAAGACTCTCTCTCCGACGATACCGGCTGTCTTTATGACCGCTCCCTCTTCGGCAAGATTGCCGAAGAGTACGGCCAGACCTCCCACTTCGGAGTAGGGGTTGTCGATGGTATGGATGATTTCGCTATCCAGAATCTTCGCCCCCTCTATCCTCTCTATCAGACTCTCTCCCGTAACGGTGAGATTGTCTCTGAGGATATCCTCTCCCCTCTTGCGCATCTCGTTCATCACGGCCGAGACACCGCCGGCTTTGTTGATATCTTCCATATGTACTGTCGTCAAAGAGGGGGAGATTTTGGCGATATGCGAGACTCTCTTGCTTATATCGTTGAGCTCGGCTATATCGAAATCGACTCCCGCCTCGTCGGCGATAGCGAGCATATGGAGGATGGTATTGGTACTTCCGCCCATGGCCATATCCACGGCGAAGGCGTTGCGGACCGCATTTTCGTTGAGAATATTCCTGATATTGTACCGCTCGGGATTTTCGGATTTGACGATTTCGCATATCCTTCTTGCCGCCGCCCGATAGAGCTCCTCTCTCTCCTTGGTGAGAGCCAGTATCGTACCGTTGCCCGGAAGCGCTATCCCCATGGCCTCCATCAGCGTATTCATCGAGTTGGCGGTGAACATACCCGAACAGCTTCCCCCGCTCGGACATGCGTTGCACTCTATCTCCGTCAGTTTGGCTTCGTCTATCTCTCCCGCTTCGTACTGTCCCACCGCTTCGAAGGCGGTGGCGAGGTCTATCGGGGTACCGTCGCTCAGATGTCCGGCGGCCATCGGTCCCCCGCTGACAAATACAGTAGGCACATTCACTCTCAAAGCTCCCATTATCATACCAGGGACTATCTTGTCGCAGTTGGGTATGGCTATCATCGCATCGAGTTTGTGCGCATTCATCACCGTTTCGATAGATGCGGCTATAAGCTCTCTGCTCGGCAGAGAGAAGAGCATCCCGTCGTGGCCCATGGCTATACCGTCATCGACTCCAATGGTGTTGAATTCGAACGGTACGCAACCGTTGGCCCTGATTTCATCTTTTATTATCGCACTTACCTTGTCGAGAAAAAAGTGCCCTGGAATCAACTCTATATAGGAGTTGGCCACACCGATGAAGGGTTTGTCGAAATCCTCCTCCTTCAGCCCTGTAGCCCTGAGCAGACTTCTGTGCGGTGCACGATTGTATCCCTTTTTTACTTCGTCACTTCTCACTTCTCTTCCTTTCGGCTTTTTGTATAGGATGGATTATATCACAGGGGAGCGAATAAAAAGAAAATCGAAAAAATTTGATTTTTTCGCCGTAAACTCTTTCTTTTTTCAAAAAACTCTGCTATAATTGCACTCCGATTCAGGGATATGCGGGAGTAGCTCAGGGGTAGAGCACAACCTTGCCAAGGTTGGGGTCGCGGGTTCGAATCCCGTCTCCCGCTCCATAACTTCTGAAATCTGATCTTTCTATAAATAACAATATACATTTCGGTGTCCGAGAAGCCCGGATGGTGGAATTGGTAGACACAGGGGACTTAAAATCCCCCGGCCATTGCGGCTGTGCCGGTTCAAGTCCGGCTCCGGGCACCAGGATGGCGCCATAGCCAAGCGGTAAGGCACGGGCCTGCAAAGCCCTGATCCCCGGTTCGAATCCGGGTGGCGCCTCCACAATCGGGAGATGGCTGAGTGGTCGAAAGCGGCGGTCTTGAAAACCGTTGAGGGTCACACCTCCCAGGGTTCGAATCCCTGTCTCCCGGCCACTGCCGAATCAAAAATATCCTCTTCTGCTATTTAAAGCTCTTGTTTTATAAAAATCGCTAATATTACAAATAAATTCAAGTCCCTTCGTTTCGCCGAAGGAGAGAGGAGAGTATCTGGTGAATCCCGAAGAGTTGAAGAGTATCGTGGAGTCCATAGTCTATCCCGGATTTCCCGGCACTCTGGGTGAGTATGGTTTCTTGAAAGAGTTGCTTGCAGATGAAAAAGGCGTGAAGGTGGTGCTAGATATACCTTCGAACGCCTCTTCTGTCCATGAACAGCTCGAACTGGAGATAGAGAAGAGAATCTCTCTTGCAGGTCTCAATGAAATCGAGATAGTGATAGAGACTCCTCCCATGCCGGTCGAAAGCAGCTCGAACGGCAAGAATATGCTTCCGAACATTCAGAGTTTCGTTATGGTCAGCAGCGGCAAAGGAGGGGTGGGCAAGAGTACCACGACGGTCAATCTCGCTATCGCCCTAGCGAAGCAGGGCAAGAGGGTAGGACTGCTCGATACCGATATATATGGCCCGAATATACCGAGGATGATGGGTATCGAAGGGGTACAGCCCATCTTTATGGGCAATAAGATAAAACCTATCGATGCCCACGGTGTGAAGGTTATGTCCATGGGCTCTCTCATAGCTCCAGACGCTTCCCTCATCTGGAAAGGTGCCATGGTGACTCAGGCTATAGAGCAGATGCTCGAAGATATCGTCTGGGGAGAGCTGGATATCCTCATCTTCGATATGCCGCCCGGTACGGGAGATGCCCAGCTGGCTCTGGCGCAGAATATACCGGTGAGTGCGGGAGTCTGTGTCACCACACCCCAGAAGGTGGCTCTCGACGATACGGTGAGAGCTCTGGATATGTTCGCCCAACTCCATATACCTATCGCCGGTATAGTGGAGAATATGAGCGGTTTCATATGCCCCGACAGCGGAAAGGAGTATGCCATATTCGGCAAAGGCACCACCCCTGTGCTGGCCGAAGAGTACGGCACGAAGGTATTGGCCGAGATTCCGATAGAGCCGGCGGTGAGAGAGGGTGGAGATGCCGGCATACCGATTACCGTCCTCGCTCCCGAGTGCGAGACCAGCCGTCGTTACGACAGTGCGGCGAAGCTTCTTTGGGACTCTATAGTGGAGGTCCTCGGCAGTGGAGGTGTGGATAACGCTTCGATACAGCCTACCATATTCTAAGGAGCGGATGATGAGAATGGGTTTTCGTTTTGCGACAGCTTTGCTTTTTGCCGCCGTTGTCCTGAGTGGTTGCGGGAAGAGCGGCGATAGGGGTAGCTCCTATACAGAGGCGGATGGAGAGAGACTGGCAAACAAAAAGTGTGCTACCTGTCACGATCTTCACATGCCTGCCAAAACGAGCGAAAACGAGGTCGCACCTCCCATGTTCGCGGTGGCCGTACATCTGAAAGATTGGATGAAGAGTGACTCTCCCGCCATGCAGAGGGCGAAGTTTATCGACTTCGTGCAGGACTATGTCATAAATCCCTCCCCGCAGAAATCGTACTGCGACCCGGCCAGCCTCAAGAGCTATGGCCTCATGCCCTCTCAGAAGGGGAAGGTAAATAGAGAGGAGCTTGCGGCGATAGCAGGCTGGGTTTATGACCATTTCGACCAGAAGGCGATGCTTGAAATTATCAGGAGAGAAAACTATCTCAAGAGTCTGCCCCCATACAAAAGAGTATTGGAGACGAAAGATTGCAAAGTATGCCATATATCCGGGGCCGACAGAGTGGCTCCCTCTTTCGAAAAGATAGCCCAAAGATATGGGATAGAGGGGCTTGAAAATATAAAAAGAAGCATAAGAGAGGGGAGTCGAGGCAGATGGAAGGGCTATAGTGCTCCGATGAGAGCCTACGGCAAAGATATGAGTGAAGCCCAGATAGAGGCTATAGCCAAATGGATAGCCGCGGGCGGCAGGGAGAAGGGCAGGTGATATCGGAGTATCTGCTCTATTTTTTTATGGTTCTTCCGCTGAGCATACTCTTTTCGATGGGTGGTGCGGGTTCTGGAATAGCGGTAATTCCTCTACTGCATCTCCTAGGAATAGATTTCAATCTTGCAAAAGCGGTCGGACTCTTTACGGGGTTTAGTACTACATTCACTTCTACGCTCATGAATATCAAAAGAAAAGCGCTGGATATTGCTTTTGTCCTACCTCTTGCCGTGACGATGTGGATATCCGCTCCTATAGGAGCACAGCTTGCGAGAGTGATAGACGAAAGACCTCTACAGTGGTTCTTTGTCATATTTCTCCTCTTCAGTGCCACCATGATGATATTTTTCAAAAAAGAGCCGAAAATGGCCCTGCAGAAGAGATGGATAATGGCTCTCATAGGTGCGGTGGCAGGTGTGATGGCGGGTCTCTTGGGGGTCGGGGGTGGGAATATGCTTCTGCCTGTTTTGATACTGCTCGGTTTCGAAGCCAGAAAGGTGGCCATAGCTGTCAGCTTCACCGTTCCTCTATCGGCCTTCGGCACCTTTCTCAGCTATGCATCTTTTGTCGATATCGACTGGATACTTCTCGCTGTTTGTGCCGCCGCTGCCGTTATAGGCGGCTATATAGGCAACTACATGATGCACTTCAGACTCTCGCAGAGGGATATCAAAAGAGTTATCGCACTGCTTCTGTATATTCTCGCTTTCAAAATGGCATATACTCTGAGTGGATAGCATAATGTTCCTGATTCTCTTTCAATCGCGCCCCTCCTGCCCGATTTCAAACTTGTAGGTAGCAAAGACGAAGCACCCGCCCCCTTGATTAAAAGCTGGCCAAAGCAGCCCCAGAG
>OFBU01000058.1_pt1 | contig 16822 bp, 17 predicted proteins | sample 1520681 | NCBI WGS metagenome assembly OFBU01 (sample SAMEA3696450, study PRJEB22514) | metagenome | biome: water; feature: marine; material: hydrothermal vent | place: Pacific Ocean | collected 2014-08-16 | depth 1514 m
ATTGCCCCTCGTTCCCAATGTCCTCATTGGGAATGGATATATGAGCTTTGGAGGCTGAGAGATGTCCATTTTGTACCGTAATGGTGTATGCGGAGGAGTTCGAGCTTCGCTCTGTTCTTTTGCAGTTCGCTGGCGGCAAGCATGAGATTGTGAAAGAAGAGTCGGAAAGCTTTGGTATCGGTGGGGCGCTCTTTCAGTAGAATCTCGAAGATGGGGGGGAGTGTTTGGCGGGAGATGGGCTGTTGCGGCAGTGCCATCCGCAGTGAGTGCTGGAGAGAGTCGGCCGAACCGCGCTCCTTTTCTATCTTCTTCAAAAGTTCCCGATATGTGCTGACTATTCTATTTTCAAGCTGTGATATCCAAAAATGGATGGGGAGTTTGGTGTATCTCTCCGCTTGCAGATTCAGGGCCTTCAGAGAGAGGAGGAGGGGTACACGACTCTACCCTCAATGCTCCTCCAGGACTCTCTTGCGCTCTCTCCAGTCGGGCATATGCAGAGTCATGAAGCTGTGGAATCCCTGTCCGTGGTTGGGGTATATGAGATGTGTCAATTCGTGCAGCGCCACATATTCGATGCAGATTTTCGGTTTTTCTATCAGTTGCAGATTGAGGGTGATGTTTCCCGTACGCGGATTGCAGCTCCCCCAGCGGCTCTTCATACTGCGGATACGCAGTCGATAGGGGCGTCCCTCCACCAGGGGAGCGAAACGCTCCAGCGCTAGGGCGAAATGGTGCTCCGCCTTGGCGTGCATCCAGCTCTCTATCAGCGCCTTTTTGATGCGCTTGTGCCTGCTGTCTTGAACGAAGAGGTGTAACTTTCCTCTCTGGAGTGCGACTCTCTCCTCGCTCGACTCTATCACTTTCAGCCGGTAGTTGCGCCCCAGATAGCGGATATTCTCTCCGCTGACATACTCCGGCTCCACTTTTTTGGGAGAGGAGGCGAAGCGCTCCCTCTGCCTCGCTATCCAGTCGGCTCTTTTGCGAAGTATGCGCTCTATCTCTCCCTCTCCGAGATGCTGCGGTACGCTCAATACCACTTCACCGTCGGGTTTGACTCTGAGATAGATATGTTTGATCGCCTTTTTGACTATGCGTACATCATCCATCGTGTCTCACCCCTATCTCCACCAGCTCTTTGGGCAGTGTTTCGATGTCGTCGATGGCAGAGCTGAGCCTCTTTTCATCGAAACGGTGCGTTTGGCCTCTGTATTCGTAGCTGTTTAGCGCCGCCAAGCGCTCGCGCAAAATATCCCTCGGCACCACCTGCGCGTCGGAGTCACGATAACGCGCCATCTCTTCGGGCGATATGTAGGTGTAGCTCATGCGTCTAAGCAGTTCGATAGCGTTTTGCTGGAGGCGCTTTTCTTCGATGGCGGGGGTCATGCCAATTCTCCTTTTTTCTTTGTGACTGTATGCTTCGACCGACTTTGTAGAACTGCTTATAAAGAGGTGGTCACTTCTTTATTGCAATATCATACATTATTTCGACTTTGCCGGATGTTTCATCTCTCTCTTGCGGTACAAAAGTGGCACGCAAGCCATAGCAAAGGTCGGCTCTAAACCAGAAGCGTGAAGGATACTCCGATGATTCGCTTCGACATCTCTTTCTTTCCCGCAAAGAAGATTTCATCCTATTTTGATTTTCTATAAAACAGCAGAAAAAAGGAGGTGATTATGGTGGTATAGATTTTGGCCTATATCGAAAAGGATGTAAAAGAGCGGATGGAGCGGTACGCCTTGGCGCATGGCCTCAAAGAGGGATTTTTGATCCAAAGCGCCCTCGACCACTATTCTTCGGCGCTCGAAGATCTCTTCGGTAGCGAGATCGTCCCAGTACGGATCAGTGTCGATCACGAAAGCTGGGGCACCTCCTCACCGCGGAGGAAAAAGAATCGATCCTCCGTCTGAAAGCGCTTCTGGATGTAGATTGAGATCTGAAAGTTCCGAAGAGAGGAACTCATCGAGGGATTTGAGAGCGGGGAAGTGGAGCTTGATCTTTTCTTGAAACGGTACGCCCGGCAGAACCAGTTTCGCCACTATATCGGCGTGACCTATGTAGCGATGGAAAGGGGGGGAGTTCCTCTGAACAACCAAAAATACTATGCAGATATTTTGCGTGCCGTACAGCTGTGCGTTACAATCGACGATTGCGACCTACGCGGGAGGAAAACTTTATGGGTATGAGGCGACATCCTAGCAACAAGTACGGATATCGCCTCTGGATATCCGATAGGTGGATTTTCGCAGGATATGGGAAAAAGGCCTAAAAATATGTCATTTTGAGATATCTGCGCAGTTGGTGCTACATTTTGGTGTCATACTATTGAAAGATATCGGGCTATAGATATGAAAGTATTCATACAATCAAACTATAGAGCCCTTTCAACTCCCCTCCAGCTCCTCTTCGAGTTCGAGGAGTTGGAGATATCTTTCGCTGGAGTCGTCATATTTTTTTCGTAGCTCTTCGAGCTCGGCCCCGATGCTGGAGAGACCCTTTTCGTTGTAGCATTCAGGGTCTGCGAGGCAGGCTTCGAGCTCATCCATCTTCGCCTCGAGCTCCTCTATGAGGGAGGGGAGGCTTTCGAGTTCTCTCTTCTCTTTGTAGCTCAGTTTGTTGCGCTTTTTGCTGCGGGGAGGCTCTTTTTCGCTCTTTTTCAGCTCTTTTTCGAAATTGTCCAGACTCCTGAGCTCCTTCTCTATCTCCAGATATTCGCTATATGCGCTGTGGGACTCCTCCACACTTCCGTCACCTCTTAGTATGAGCAGTTTTTGGGCTATCTTGTCCACGAAGTATCTGTCGTGGCTGACGAATATCACCGAGCCCTGATAGCTCAGGAGTTTCTCTTCGAGTATATTGATGGTCTGTATGTCGAGGTCGTTTGTAGGCTCGTCGAGTATGAGGCAGTCGTAGTGTTTCGTAAAGAGCAGTGCGAGGGCCACTCTGTTCTTCTCTCCTCCGCTTAGCTGCCCTATCTTCTTGTCGAGATATTCACGGGGAAAGAGAAAGCTCTTGAGATAGCCGAAGACATGCATATTGCGCCCCTCCACGATCACTCTGTCTCCTCCGTCGGGGCAGAAGGTCTCTATGAGCGTATGTTCGTCGTCGAGCATCTCTCTGTGCTGGTCGAAATAGCCGATTTTGGCCTCTCCTCTCTTTATCGTGCCGCTGTCGGGCTTCAGTCTGCCCAGAAGCAGCTTGAGCAGGGTGGATTTTCCGCTTCCGTTGGGGCCTACGATGGCTATCTTGTCTCTCTGCACAATCCTAGTGCTGAAGTTCTCTATGAGTCTTCTCTCCCCTATGCTGAAGCCGAGGGCCTCTATCTCGAAGAGCATCTTCTTTTTGCTCATCGTCTTCTCGCCCTTCCAGCTTCGCTTCTCTCTTTCGAGTTCGATTTGAATCTTGCGGATGATGGCAGGGTTTTTCTTCGCCTGCTCTCTGAGCTCGAAGACCCTCTTTTTGCGTCCCTGGTTTCTACTCTGGCGCGCCTGTACGCCTCTGCTGAGCCACTCCTCCTCCTTTTTGAGCAGGCGGATGAGATTTTCGTGCTCTTTGCGCATGGATGCGAGTCTGAGCTCTTTCTGTTTCAAAAAGCTCTCGTAACCGCCCTTGTAGCTTACGAGCGAGTGCTCCTCCACCTCCACTATCCGTGTCGCTACTCTGTCGATGAAGTATCTGTCGTGGGAGATGAAAAGGAGGGTGAAGTTCTCCTTGAGAAGTATATCTTCGAGAAACTCCACCATATATACATCCAGATGGTTGGTCGGCTCGTCGAGCAACAGTACATCGGGCTTTTTCAGAATCAGAGATGCCAGAGCCACACGGCGCTGTTCGCCTCCGGAGAGGGTGGCTACGAGTCTATCTTCGTACTCTTTGAGTTTGAACTCCTGTAGTACCCTCTCTATCTTCGCCCCCAAATCCCAGGCGTTGTGGTGGTCGAGGAAGGCCGATATCTTTTCGTGCTCGGCAAGCAGTGAGCCATCGTCGGGGTTTTCGGCTATGAGAGTACTCAGCCTCTCGTAGCGTCTCTGCGCCTCTTTGAGCTCCACCAGCTGGGACTCTATCGCCTGAGCCACATTCAGACCGCTTTCGAAACGGGGCTGCTGGGAGAGCATCGCTATCTCTATGGAGCGGTCCGTCACCCTCTTGCCCGCATCGGGCTCTTCGGAGCCGAAGGCTATCTTCATCAGCGTCGATTTGCCGCAACCGTTGGCACCGACTATAGCCACCCTCTCACCCGCTTCGAGATGGAAATCCATCTCTTTGAATATCAGTTTGACATCGTACTGTTTGTCTATATCGTAGAGATCTATATAGGCCATCGTCCCTCCCCGTCACTCTCCGGCTTTACGCCCGGTTCTCATCCTGTGTCTTCTCATCTATATAGTTCTGTATGAAACTCTTCAAATCGGCATATACGAAGGAGTCTCGATAGTTCTCTATCTTGCCTCCGCTCGCGTTGGGGTGTCCGCCGCCGTTGCCTATCTCCTGAGCCATTTTGGATACATCGAGTCTGTCGTTGCTCCTGAGGCTGAAATTTCCTCTCGAATTGACATCCATATAGAAGTCGTAATCCGGATTGTCCAGCAAAAAAGCGTTGCCAATGAGAGATGTATTGCCCACATTGTAGCCGAGCAGTCCTCTATATCCTCTGTATATGATACTCATGGACTCTTTTTTCTTTCCCAGAAGTTCGGTCACATAGGCGACCACCAGATTGTCCTTGGTGTCGTTCTCTCCTCTGCGGAAAAAGTTCTTTTTTCGGGCATGGAGCATATCGTCGAGGACTATAGGGGCCTCCTGCAGGGGATAGTTCTCTATAATCTCCTTCGCACTCTCTATCAGGCTCAGCTTGAAAGCTCTGTCCTCATCGGGGAAAAGTATTCTGTTGAGCTCCCTGGCTCCGCTTATCATCCCCAGCATCACCTTGCCATATTCGAAATAGGGGCTTTCACTCTTCCATATATCGATGGCGTCTATCGCCTCCACTATCTTTTCGTATATCCCCTCTTCGTCGAAGTCGTAGTGCTTTTTGAGCCAGTCGTAGGTGATTTTCGTCGCCGACCTCTGCGTATCGAGGTAGTACCAGGCGAAGCGTTCAGCCGCCGAAGCCCCTGTGGCGTGATGGTCCAGAAGCTGGATGGAGGCTCCGAGGGAGATGGCCTCCTTTTCGAGCCAGTTAGACTCTTTGGTACTGAGGTTTAGGTCGGTCACCAGAATCAGATACTCTCCGCCCCGTGCCACGGAGTTCCTGTCTTTGGCGATATCGTCGATTATCTCTTCCAGTCTGGCCATCACTTCCGGCCCGTAGTTGGCATTGTAGGCCTTTATATCTCCGAAGAGTCTGGAGCTCAGATATTGACAGCCGTAGCCGTCGAGGTCTATATGTGAAAGGTGGTATATCTTTTTCATCTAAGAGGATTTCCTTGAAATAGTTTTATATGCTAAGCCGAAGAGGAGTCCATGCCTCTCCGGCTACCCTATACGGCTCACTCTCCGAATAGCTCTTCGAGAGTCAACTCTCTGAGGAATTTGTCTATTTTCCCCTGAAAGGTGGCGAGAAAAGGGGATATGGAACAGCTTCCTATGGTTCCGTGCGGACAGCTGTCCCGATACTGTGTGCAGTCGAATACGGATGGGGTCTTGCCCTCCGCCGCCATTATTATCTCATATACGGTGATCTTGTCCAGATCGCTTTTGATGGAGAAGCCGCCCTGCGCACCTCTGTGGGACTCCAGAATGTCGTTTCGCGCCAGACTCTGAAGTATCTTGGCAAGAAAGCTCTTGGGTATGCAGAGCTCCTGTGCCAGATGTTCGGAGCCGAGAGGCCGATCCGATTTTCTTATCTTGTCCATCGAGAGTAGTGCATATTCACTGGCCCGTGTAAGCAGCATACATCTTTTCCTTTCTTCTCTTCTCTCTTGAAGCTCATCTAAATTCGGAGTATTCTACTCTATATAACAATAATTGTTTCTGAAAGCTCTCCGGCTCTTCAGTTTATTACGCTATGATTTCGACTTCAATACAAAATTACCAATCAGGAGGTCGAAATGGCTTTGGATTCGGCGAAAAAACAGGAAATTATCGCTAAATACGGCAGAGGTGAAAACGATACGGGTTCTGTGGAGGTGCAGATAGCACTTCTTACCGAGAGAATCAAATATCTGACGGAGCATCTCAAGATAAACAAAAAAGACCACTCTTCCCGTCTCGGACTTCTCAAACTCGTCGGACAGAGAAGAAGACTTATGCGTTATCTCAACAGAAAAGACCACGACAGATATGTAGCTATCAAAGAGTCTCTTGGAATAAGAAACTGATTTTTCGGATGCGGCCCGTGCCGCATCGTCCCCACCTTCACCACATTTTAGAAGTACTCCCCCGATAAAATATATTTTCCATAAATACGGATAGAGACTGTCACGAGCGACATAGATGGCGGATTTGTCACCGTAGAATAGCTTTTTCACTGCTCCGTAGTACTATTCGATGCACACTTGATATAGTTTGACTAAACTTTCTTCAATAAATATACTAAGTCTAACTTGACAAAAGATTGCTCAATTGACTATAATTCGACAAATTTGCAAATTCCTATTGCTTTTTGCAGAGAATGTAGATGAAAGGGGGGCTTATGGAAAAAGAGAAAAACGAAGAGTTGGAGAAGTCCGAAGAGATGGAAAGAGAAGAGGAGCAGATGGAAGAGAGCGATGGCGAAGCTGAAAGCGACGAGATGGAGGATTGCAGAAAGGAGCTCGAGACTTACAAGGATAAATATATCAGGGCTCATGCGGAATTCGACAATATGAAGAAGCGTCTCGAAAGAGACAAGGCTACGGCGGTCTCCTTCGCGAACGAGACCTTCGCGAAAGATCTTCTGAGTGTAATCGACTCTTTCGAAAGTGCTCTGCTCTCGATGGAGCAGATAGAGGGCGATGAAGCCGTGGAGAAGATAAAGGAGGGATTGAAGCTGACCTACGAGCAGCTCGTGAAGGTGCTCAAGAAGCATGGAGTCGAAGAGGTGGCTCACGAGGGTGTATTCGATCCCAATTTCCATCAGGTGGTACATCAGGTCGATAGTGACGAGCACGAGAGCGGCGAGATAGTCAATGTACTGCAAAAAGGCTATCTGATGAGAGAGAGACTTCTGCGTCCGGCCATCGTGGCTACGAAAAAGTGACTTAAGTCACAAAGAGATATCGTAGCGATTGACTATAATACGCACGAACTTGGAAAAACGAATTTGAAAAAGGAGACGAAATGAGTAAACCTATAGGAATAGATCTTGGTACGACAAACTCCGCGATGGCGGTATATGAAAATGGTGAAGCGAAAATCATACCCAACAAAGAGGGAAGAAACACGACTCCTTCGGTAGTCGCGTTTACAGACAAAGGCGAGGTTCTCATCGGTGATCCCGCGAAGAGACAGATGGTTACAAACCCCGAAAAGACCATCTACTCGGTCAAAAGAATCATGGGTCTGATGTGCAACGAAGAGAAGGCCCATGAAGCCAAAGAGAGACTGCCGTACCGTGTTACGGACAAAAACGGTGCCTGTGCCATCGAGATAGACGGGAAGGTATATACTCCTCAGGAAATTTCGGCCAAAATCCTGATGAAGCTCAAAGAGGATGCCGAAGCCTATCTCGGACAGCCCGTGACCGACGCGGTCATCACCGTACCTGCATACTTCAACGATGCCCAGAGAAAGGCGACCAAAGAGGCTGGTACGATAGCCGGGCTCAATGTACTTAGAATCATAAACGAGCCCACATCCGCCGCTCTGGCATACGGACTCGACAAGAAAGAGAGTGAAAATATAGCGGTTTACGACTTGGGTGGAGGTACATTCGATGTGACCATCCTCGAGACTGGAGATGGTGTGGTCGAGGTTCTCTCTACCGGTGGAGATGCCTTCCTCGGTGGAGACGATTTCGACAACAGACTCATAGACTATATCGTCGAAGAGTTCAAAAAAGACAACGGAATCGACCTCAAGAACGACATAATGGCTCTGCAGAGACTCAAAGAGGCTGCCGAGAATGCGAAAAAAGAGCTCTCCGCGGCGAATGAGACCGAGGTCAACCTCCCCTTCATCACCGCAGATGCGAGTGGACCGAAGCACCTGGTGATGAAGGTGACCAGAGCCAAATTCGAATCTCTGATCGAAGATCTCGTCGAGAAGACGATCAAAAAGATCAATGAGGTTCTCTCCGAATCGGGTCTGAGCAAAGCCGAGATCAAAGAGGTAGTCATGGTGGGTGGTTCCACCCGTGTACCTCTCGTACAGGAGAAGGTCAAGGCCTACTTCGGCAAAGAGCTCAACAAGTCGGTCAACCCCGATGAGGTCGTGGCGATAGGAGCCTCCATCCAGGGAGGAGTCCTCACGGGAGATGTCAAAGATGTACTTCTTCTCGATGTGACCCCTCTGAGCCTCGGTATAGAGACACTCGGAGGAGTGAGTACCAAGATTATCGAGAAGGGTACGACGATTCCGGTCAAGAAGTCGCAGATATTCTCTACCGCCGAAGACAATCAGCCGGCAGTGAGCATACATGTAGTGCAGGGAGAGCGTGAATTCGCCAGAGACAACAAGTCTCTCGGAATGTTCGAACTCAGCGGTATCCCGCCTGCACCCAGAGGAGTGCCTCAGATCGAAGTTACCTTCGATATCGACGCCAACGGTATTCTGACCGTTACGGCGATGGACAAGGCGACCGGCAAGTCTCAGGAGATCAAGATTACCGGAAGCTCCGGTTTGAGCGAAGAGGAGATTCAGAGAATGGTACAGGATGCCGAAGCCCACAAGGCCGAAGATGAAAAACGCAAGGCTCTCGTGGAGGCCAAGAACCAGGCCGACGCTCTCGTGCATCAGACCCGCAAGACTCTGAGTGAGGTCGGTGAGAAAGTGGATGCCGGTCTCAAGGCCAACATAGAGAAGCTCACAGGCGAAGTCGAAGCTCTGGTAAAAGACGAAAACGCCACGAAAGAGCAGATAGATGCCAAAGTGGCCGAGCTCAACACTCTCAACCAGCAGCTGGCACAGCAGGCTGCCTCCGCCGGAAATCAGGCAGGAGAGGGAGCTTCTGGGCAGAAGCCGGGCGACGACGATGTTATCGACGCCGAAGTAGAGTAGTGATGCGATAGGGAGGAGATGGAGGAGCTACTCCCTCCTCTCTTGTGGAGGTTCTCTATATTCCAAAACGATATCCTGTTTTTTATCCCTCTTTTTCATCAACATAAGCGCCATATCTCTCTTCAGGTGCGTATCGGTATTTTCATCGGCTATTATCTCTAAGATTTTTATGGCTTTTTCATGCTCCAATCTACTTCGTACAAGCCTCTCCTCCTGCAATATCTTCTCTTTTTCTATTTTGCTTTGCAACTCTTTTTTTCTATTGAAAATCAGATAGAAGAGTATGGCGAATATCAACAATATAAGTAAAACAGTGACCGTTATATTCCTATAAAAGTCTTTTTTGGCTTCATACTCGAGGGCTTTTCGTCTCTCTTTCTCTCTTTCGATCTGCAAAGCTCTTTTGTGTCTGTTTTCCTTTTCGAGCTCCTTATAGCGAAGCATCATCTCTTCTCTCTTGAGTTCGATATTTTTAAGCTCTCTCTCCCGCTGCATATTGATTCGCGCCAAGCTCTCTTCATGCTCGAGCGTCAATCTGCGTATGGAGCTCCTATTGTCGGCATTACTGTCCGAGAGCTTCTCTCCCCTTTGCGTCCGCACCTCGTCGGAGCTCGAATAGTCGAGTCCTTTTGCGATCGAGGCGCTCTTTTGTGTTTCGTCACTCTTCTTGCATCCGCCGAAAACGATTATCGTCAGCAGGAGAACGCCTATATATAGAAAAGTTTTTCGCATACATTTTACCTTTTTATACGGCAGGTGTCGTATCCAATTCATTATTTGCAAGTGTATCATATCGCTGTTTATTGTAGTGAGAACAAAAAACAGATACGAAGATGGTATTTAAAGCAAAAAGGTAGGCAGTGAGGGAGGGGATTCGATTCGAGTCGATATTCAAGCCCCAATTGGATAAAATCAGGAAAATTTCTCTAAAAAGGAGTGAAAATGAAGAAGATTCTGAAATTGAGCGCTGTGGCGGGAGCCGTACTTGTGCTGGCAACTCCCCTGAGTGCCAAAAAGATAAGATGGAGACTGGCCGAAACCTGGCCCTCCACCCTCACGCCTCTCGCTTCGCCCCCGGCCAAGCTGGCGGCATGGATGAAGGAGATGAGCGGAGGTAAATTCATCATCAAGGTAGAGGGCAAGGAGAAGCACAAAGCGGCATTGGGAATTCTCGATATGGTCAAGGGAGGACAGTATCAGATGGGCCACAGCGGCTCCTACTACTGGAAAGGCAAGGATATAAATACGGTCTGGTTCACGACCGTCCCTTTCGGTATGACACCTTCGGAGCAGTATAGCTGGTTCTACTACGGAAACGGCATGAAGTATATGAAAGAGGTTTACGACAAATTCGGCGTATATAGCTATCCCGGCGGAAATACCGGAAATCAGATGGGAGGCTGGTACCGCAAGGAGATCAAAAGTGTGGAGGACCTCAAAGGGCTCAAGATGCGTATCCCCGGTCTTGCGGGAGAGGTCATGGCGAAGCTGGGTGTGAATGTGACCAACATCCCCGCCGGAGAGCTCTATACCTCTCTCGATAGAGGCACCATCGACGCTCTGGAGTGGGTAGGGCCCGGAATGGATATCAAGATGGGCTTTCACAAAGTGGCCAAATATTACTATACCGGATGGCACGAACCAGCCAGCGAGATGCAGTTTCTCGTAAACAAAAAGGCCTACGACAAACTCCCGAAAGAGTACAAGAAGATGCTGGAGGTGGGTATGAAAGCGGCGGCTATGGATATGTATATAGAGAATTTCGCCGCTTCGGTAGATGCCTGGTCCAAGATGAAGAGTGAGTATCCCGATATCAAAGTCAAGCGTTTCCCCAAGCCCGTACTCGAAGCGCTCAAAAAGGCGGCCGACGAAGTCTATAGCTCCTATGCCGCGAAAAACGCGAAATTCAAAGAGATATACGAAGACTATACAGCCTATATGAAGAGGGCGAGAGAGTGGTCGATGATGAGTCAGTATGAGTATCTCGAAATATCCAGAGAGTTGGGTATCACAAAGTAGAGTGCCGGCGCTTCGGGCGCCGCTACTCTCATGAGAGTCTCGTTTTGACAAGTATTTACTTGACATTGTACGCTATCAAACTTTTTACAATCTCCTCCTTCCTTCCACATACCTAGAAAGCACGGGATAAAGATATTATCCTATAATCTTCTGAAAAAAGGGGGCTTCATGGCATACTTTCCGGCTTTCGTCAATCTCGAAAAGAGGAAGATACTGCTCGTGGGCGGTGGTGATATAGCTCTGGAGAAGCTGGAGAAGCTGCTCGACTTCACCCGGGATATCACGGTCGTGGCAGCAGAAGCGAAAGAGGAGCTCGAGAGACTCTGCCGGCTACACTCGCTCGAGTTGAAGAGGAGAAGATATCGCAGGGGTGATATAGAGGGCTTCGATATCGTGATTGTGGCCACCGATACGATAGAGCTTCACAGAGAGATATACGAAGAGAGCAGAAACGGCAGAGTGCTGGTAAACAGTGTGGACGATACGGCATATTGCGACTTCATCTTCCCCTCCTATATAAAGAGAGGAGACCTCACGATAGCCTTCTCCACCTCCGGTGCCTCTCCGGCCTTCGCCAAACATATCCGCCTCTATTTTCAGGAGAAGATACCCGACGGTGTAGAGGATTTTCTCGCCGAGATGAAAAGCTTGAGAAAAAAACTTCCCAAAGGCAGAGAGAGGATGAAGAGATTCGACGAAATGGCGAGAGAGTTTTTCGCTTCGAAGAGAAAGTAGCCGCTCAGCTGCGAGCGATATGGACTTTCGCGTAAATTTCTCGGGCTATTGCAATACAGGTTGCATTGGAGTGCCTCCCGTTACGATATAGTACGCACAGAAATTCGTGAATATACCCAAAAGATTGTATAGATACGAAAGAAGAGGAGGAGAGAATGAGTAACAATATACTGGAAAAACTGACACATCAGATGACACAGACGCTGGAGTCGGCCGTTTCGCTGGCCCTGCACAACAAAAATCCGGAGGTGGACCCTCTGCATATGGTTTGGGCCCTGCTTACCAACAGCTCATCGGTACTCAATCAGGTACTCAACAAGATGGGGGTGGACAAGGCCGCCATCGAGTTAGATGTATCCAGCCGGGCCAAGAGACTGCCGAGTGCGAGCAGTGTCACCAAAGAGAGTATCAAGATAGGCGCCAACACCGTACGCTCTTTGCAAAACGCCGAAGGGGTGATGGCCGCCAACGGAGACAAGTTTCTCAGTGTCGATGCGTGGATAGTGGCCAACCTCGAAGAGCCTTTCATAAAGGAGACTATAGGTCGATATCTCGACCTCATGGAGCTTCGCAAGAGTCTGGAGGCGATGAGAGGCGGTAGAAGCATAGAGAGTCAGACCGACGACGAGAAGCTCGAGTCTCTCGAAAAGTATGGAGTCGACCTTACGCAAAAAGCGAGAAACGGAGAGCTCGACCCCGTCATAGGCAGAGACGAAGAGATTCAGCGCACCATGCAGATATTGATCCGAAAGACCAAAAACAACCCGATTCTGCTCGGAGAGCCTGGAGTCGGAAAGACCGCCATCGTGGAGGGGCTGGCTCAGAGAATCGTGGAGAAAGAGGTTCCCCTGAGTCTGCAGAACAAGAGACTCATACAGCTGGAGATGAGCTCCCTCATCGCAGGAGCCAAATATAGAGGTGAGTTCGAAGACAGACTCAAGGCGGTCATAGAGGAGGTGAGAAAGGATGGAAACATCATCCTCTTCATCGACGAGATTCACACCATCATAGGTGCGGGCGCGAGCGAGGGGAGTATGGATGCGGCCAATATCCTCAAGCCGATGCTCGCACGAGGAGAGCTCCACACCATAGGAGCCACCACGCTCAAGGAGTATAGAAAGTATTTCGAAAAAGATGCGGCGATGCAGAGGAGATTCCAGCCCGTCAAGGTGGACGAGCCGAGTATGGACGAGGCTCTGCAGATACTCAGAGGGCTCAGAGAGCGTCTCGAAGCGCACCACAATGTGCAGATTCTCGACAGCGCTCTCGTGGCGGCCGCCAAACTCTCCAACCGCTACATCACCGACCGCTATCTGCCCGACAAGGCGATAGACCTCATAGATGAGGCGGCGGCGGAGCTGAAGATGCAGATAGAGAGCGAGCCTTTCGAACTCGCCAGAGTCAAGAGAGAGATTCAGAGACTGCAGGTGGAGAGAGAGGCTCTGAACATGGAGCTTACGGCCAAGAACGAAGAGCGCATCAAAGAGATAGAGAAGGAGCTCGCAGATCTCGAAGAGAAGAAGAGACAGCTCGAGAGCCAGTTCGATACCGAAAAGGAGATATTCAACTCCATAGCCGATATCAAACAGAAGATCGAAGAGAAGCGCCGCGAAGCGGAAGCGGCGAAGAGAAACGCCGACTTCAACAAGGCCGCCGAGATAGAGTATGGCGAGATACCGGCTATGCAAAAGAGCCTCGAAGAGCTCAACGAGAAGTGGGATAGGATGCAGGAGCAGGGGACTCTGCTCAAAAACGCGGTCGATGAGGAGATGATCGCCTCCATCGTGAGCAAATGGACCGGAATCCCCGTAAACAAGATGCTCCAGAGCGAGAGGGAGAAGGTACTGCATATCGAAGATCACCTCAGAGACGAGGTGGTCGGTCAGGACGAAGCCCTCAGAGCCGTGGCGAGAGCCATCAAGAGAAACAAAGCGGGTCTGAGCGACAGCAACCGCCCCATAGGAAGCTTCCTCTTCCTCGGGCCCACCGGAGTGGGTAAGACCCAGACGGCCAAGGCACTGGCGAAGTTTCTCTTCGATAGCGAAAAGGCTCTCATCCGTATAGATATGACGGAGTATATGGAGAAGCACTCCGTAAGCAGACTCGTCGGTGCGGCTCCGGGCTATGTGGGATACGAAGAGGGCGGACAGCTGACCGAAGCGGTCAGGAGGAAGCCATACAGCGTCGTTCTCTTCGATGAGGTGGAGAAGGCGCATCCCGATGTCTTCAACATCCTCCTGCAGGTACTCGACGACGGAAGGCTGACGGACAACAAGGGTGTGACGGTGGATTTCAAAAACACCATCATCATACTCACATCCAATATCGCGTCCGACAAGATTATGGAGTTCAAAGATCCAGAAGATAGACAGAAGGCGGTCAGAGATGAACTGAAGCACTACTTCAGACCCGAATTCATCAACCGCCTCGACGACCTGATCATATTCAATCCTCTCGGAGAGGAGCAGATCAAGGCGATCGTGGATGTACTCTTCCGCACCATCGAGAGCAAGCTCGCCGAAAGGGATATCGAGGTGGAGCTGAGCGAAGGGGCCAAGAGGCTCATAGCCAAAGCCGGCTTCGATCCGGTATATGGAGCCAGACCTCTGAAGAGAGCGCTCTCGGAGATAGTCGAAGACCGCCTCGCCGAGATGATACTCGAAGGCAAACTCGAAGAGGGTGGCAGAGTCATCTTCGACGCCGAAGGGGAGAATATCACCGCGAGAGTGGTATAAAAATCCGGGCGGGATACCCCCGCCACCCCGCAAGAGCCCACACCTCCAAAGGGCGAGAGATCGCCACCACGATATAGCTTCCTCTTCACATCATATAGTGATTGGTGGATTATCATAGGCGAATAATGATAAAATCGCTTTGCGACCCATTTGCAGAAGGTAGGGAGAGAGCACCGGTGTGCGAAGAGCCGACAGGCAAATCGGTCGTCAAAATGCGGGACGCACCGATACGCTCGTTGAGGAGAATCGATGATCAAATCCATCACCGTCGAAAATTTTACCGTCATCGGAGAGAAGAGCACTCTGAAATTTGCAAAAGGTATCGATGTCGTCATCGGAGAGAATGGCGTAGGCAAGAGCCATATGCTCAAACTGGCTTACGCACTGGTGGCCGTCAGCCATGAAGCGTCGAGAGAGAAGCCGAACAAAGAGATGTTTCAAAAAATGGTGGCGAGAAAGTTGATGGCGCTTTTCAGGCCCGATGCGTTGGGACGATTGGTCCATAGGGCGCAAGGGACGAAAAAATGCCATATAGCGATTCGCTTTCACAGTAAATCGCATGACTTCGATTTTGAATTTTCGACCCGAAGCAAGACCGATGTGAGCATAGGCAAAATGCCCGAACGCTTTTTGGATGCTTCTTCGATATTCATCCCGACCAGGGAGATGCTCTCGATCTATCCGGGATTCACTGCACTCTACCGGAACCGGGAGATAGAGTTCGACGAGAGCTATTTCGACCTAGCTCGGGCTCTGGATGCCAAACCGCTCCGGGGCCCCAGGCTTACACGCCTCAAGCCTCTGCTCGAGAGATTCGAAACTCTGATGGGCGGACAGATTCATGTAGAGAATGGACATTTCTATCTGGAGATGCCCGGGCGTGGCAAAATGGAGATACAGCTGGTGGCGGAAGGCATCCGGAAAATCGCGATGCTCGCCTATTTGCTCATCAATGGGACCGTGTACGACAAGAGTATGCTCTTTTGGGACGAGCCGGAGAGCAACCTCAATCCACGGCTTATCAAAGAGGTGGCCGAAGCGTTGATGATACTTGCCAAAAACGAGATACAGGTTTTCATCGCGACCCACAGCCTCTTTTTGCTCCGTGAACTCGAGATCCTTTCGATGTCCGAAGAGTATCGTGAAGTCCCCCAGCGATACTTCGCCCTCGGATGGGATGAAAAAGAGGGTGTCGCTACATTGCAACAGGGAGACGATAGCGACTCTATCGAACCCATCGTTTCACTGGACGAGAGTCTGAGACAATCCGATAGGTATATGAGTATGTAGGAGATGGAGAATGTCATCTATCGATATTGAAGAGGGTGACTTGAGATTCACATTCGCTGCGTACCACGAGCACGAAAAATCCGACAAAGCTTTTCATCCCGCACCTCCTTTTTGAAAGATTTAATTTCTATCTATAGTTATAGATATTAAAATCTTTAACTCTCATAAATCTACAACGGCAGTTTCAGCAATCTGCGGATCATCTCCCGTTGGGTCGAAGTGGCGCCCGTCTCTGTCTCGATATTGTAGTATCGGTCGGTATGTCGATAGAGCAGCACATAGTTGGACATGGAGCAGTCGTTGTGTTGGGGATCTACCCATTCATATTTGACATTGAGTCCGGCACTCTTGAGGCGGTGGAGCTTGTTGCGGGGAGCTTTCCGCGATAGTCCGGCGATATAGACCATGCTGTCTTCATCCTGTAGTCCACCGTGAAGAGAGCTGATGCGGGTGGCGGGGTAGGCCTGGGAGCGGGGAGATAGTACCGCTTCCGCCCCGCACAAACGGTGCTCTCATGAAAAACGAGACTAAAGTTCCTGCTTCTGATAGATGGACTTCTACTTTCAAAGCGATAGTCAGCCTATATGGACTTCGATCTTGAATCCGCGACTGAAGTCGCGGCCCCAAAACGACGATGTAAATTTCAACTCTCACAGGGGCGGCGACTTCAGTCGCCGATAAAATCTTGCATAGAGTAGAGCTTAACTTTAGCCATTGCAGAATGAAGTGCGAAAGCCAAAGGAATCGGAGGCTTCAGCCCCGCACAAACGGCATTATCGGCAAGTATCACAATGAAACGGGACTAAAATCCCTGCTTCTAGTAGATGGACTTCTACTTTCAAAGCGATAGTTAGCCTATATGGACTTCGATCTTGAATCCGCGACTGAAGTCGCGGCCCCAAAACGA
>OFBU01000059.1_pt1 | contig 16311 bp, 15 predicted proteins | sample 1520681 | NCBI WGS metagenome assembly OFBU01 (sample SAMEA3696450, study PRJEB22514) | metagenome | biome: water; feature: marine; material: hydrothermal vent | place: Pacific Ocean | collected 2014-08-16 | depth 1514 m
TCCGGGTACACCAGAACGTAATAGGGAACCCTTTCTCTCCAGTAAATTTCATACTTCAAGTTTTCGTCTTTCTTAGCAGTGGAAGGAGAAATAACCTCAAAAACAACCTCCGGCTTCTCCCTCAGATGGGACTGCAACTCAGGAATACTGCAGGTTACAACAACATCGGGTCTGAGAACGGTGTCGTACCTGATAATCCAGTCAACCTCAGGGATTACAAAGCAATTTTTACACGAATTTCTATCCGATATTTCCCTTTTTAACAGGTAAATGATTTGAGAAATAATAATCTGATGATCGGCAAATGGAGAGGGAGCCAGGGCAAAAGGGATACCTTCTATCAATTCCCAGTCTCCCTGCCACTGTTTATAGTCCTCTATGGTGTAATGTTCTCTGTACTTCTCCGCAAGGCTCATTTTACATCCTTTTCAAATCTTTCTACGCAGGATAACAAACGTCCTCTTCCTTGCAGTGATTGAGAAGTGCTATAACAGGTTCTCCGGCTTTTGGCATCCAGACTTTTTCAGGCTCTTTGCAGATAACCCTTATTGCAGACTCTTCACTTGCCATATAGACCGTATTTCCATTGACTGCTGCAACAAAAGGCCTCAGCTTGATTCTATCGTTGAATCCAATAACTCCATCTTTAAAGGCAAAGAGCATTGCAAAAGGACCGTTGAGCATTGCCGGAGCATAGACTGTTCTTATCATCTTTGCCATATCAAAAAGCTTTTCCATTCCAATTTCTTTATAGTAATCAACATCCTTCCAGAATGGAGCTGCCATTGCCATGAAAACAGCTCTAATGGGAAGTCTGTGTTTCCTGAAAAGAAGGTCAAAGAGATAAGCTGCAACCTCTGTATCCGTTAAAAGTGTACATTTGTAACCGAAAATTTCAACGTATCTCTTGTTGGTTCCGTAAGAGGTAATTTCTCCGTTGTGAACAATTGCCCAATCAAGGAGAGTAAATGGGTGAGCTCCACCCCACCAACCTGGAGTGTTGGTTGGGAATCTTGTATGTGCAAGCCAGATATAACCTTCGTACTCTTTTATTTCAAAGAAGTCGCCAATCTCGTCTGGATGACCAACTCCCTTGAAAGCTCCCATGTTCTTCCCACTGGATATTACGTAAGCTCCCTCTATTCCATCGTTTATCGTCATAACGGCTCTTACTACCATATCTTCTTCACTTTCCAGTGGGAGCTTTGCATCGTCCTTTGGCTCAACGAAGTATCTGTAGAAAACAGGTGGTTTTGTTTTCTTGTAGAGTGATGGAACACTTTTTGTTGGAATTATTTCACTTTTAACGATTTTGAAAAATTTGTTTAAAACAGCCTTGACTTCAGATTCAACGTCCAGGTCGTCAAGCATTACATGAAACGCATAGTACTCTGCCATATCCGGGTATATTCCATAGGCAGCGTACCCTGCCCCCATTCCGTTTCCACGTTCTTTCATAGAGGTGATTGAATCGTATATGTACTTCCCTGAGATTTTCTTTCCATCTCTATTTACTATTCCTGCAAGGCCACAGCCCGACATTTCACATCTTTCAATCATCCCACAGGCCTCCAGTCTTTGTAAGCCGTTTTATCCTCTTTAAGCTTCTCTTTTCTCCACTCTTCTGGTAGGTCAACAAGTCCAAAGTCAAGGGAAACAAGTCTCTCTTTGATATTTGAGACGTCTATCTTCTGTCTTATTACGTTTGTAAGGATTCCGACTCTGTCTATCTCTCCAATCGCAACAAATCCTACAAGCTTTCCATCTTTCAGGATAGCCTTTCTGTAGTATCCTCTCTTTTCAAACTTATCGTTAACCAGAACCTCATAGGTGCTGTCTGGGGGCTCAACGATTCCAGCGTTCAAAACAGGTTTTTCAAGGAATTTTAGTGAGTTGAGAGGTAAGCCTCCTAAGTAAGTTATCTCTTTTCCAGCCATGTTGAGACCTGCGATGAGTCCCTGTTCAAAGGCAAGGGGGAAGAGAGGTAAATTCTTTCTTGTTCCATCTGTTATGTCTATACACTCGATACAATCACCGGCGGCATAAATGTCTGGAACGTTTGTTCTCAGGTGATTATCTGTAACTATTCCCCTGTTTACTTCTATCCTCGCAGTCTCTGCAAGTTCAACGTTCGGTCTTACACCGATTGCAATAACAACCGCTTCTGTTTTCAGAACTTCTCCGCTTTTGAGTTTTACGCTGCTTACTTTCTCTTCTCCTAAGATTTCTTCAACTGTGTTGTTAAAGATGAACTGGACACCTTTTTCTCTGAGCATGGTTTCTACGATTTCAGAGCCTCTTTTATCAAGAGCCTTTCCAAGAACTCTGTGGAGGAGTTCCACAACTATAACTTCTTTTCCAATTTCTCTTAAGTAGTAGGCAACTTCAAGTCCAATAAATCCTGAACCAATAACTACAACCTTTTCAACGTCGTTTTCTTCTATGTACTTTTTGAATTTCTTTGCACTGCCAAGTTCTGTAAAAGTGAAAACGCCCTCTTTTTCTCTTCCAGGAATTGGTGGAACGAAAGGAACTCCACCAGTTGATATGAGTAACTTATCGTAGGGAACCATTTCATTCGAGTCTAAGATCACCACTTTGCTTTCGGGATTTATCTTAATGGCTTTATGACCGAGTATCTGGGTTACGTTGTTCTTTTCAAAGAAATCTTTATCTCTGTAGAGGAGCTTTTCATCAGGATAATCTATCAGGACATCTGCAATCATCGGCTTTGAGTAACACCTATCCTCGTAAGAAATTACAACTATTTCGTTTTCCTTATCTACCTTCCTGATTCCTGTTATGCACCCTACTGCTGCTGCACTGTTTCCAATAATTACGTATCTCATTCCTTCTACCTCTCAAAGTCATAGATAAGAGCTCTGTTTGGACATGCTTCAACACAGGCGGGAAATCCTCTGTCTTCACAGATATCACACTTAAAGGAGTGTTTTCTTTCAACGTGTGGGTGAGCTGCACCAAATGGACAGACCAGAACACATCCCCAGCAACCTACACACTTATCTTCGTCAAGCCTTACCCTTCCATCTTCATCCTGGGTTATTGCACCGGAGATGCAGGCATCAAGGCAGAACGGATGCTTACAGTGGCGGCACATGAGAGAGAGTGAAACCGCCCCTTTTACCTCTACAGTTGCTCTTGGAAGAAGTCCTTCTAACTTGTAGGCTTTAACTGGATCCTGCGTTTCGCTGTGAACCATTGTGCAGGCAACTTCACAGTACCTGCAGGAGATGCAGTTCTCCTCTATCGGATAAACCTTCATAAGCTTTCTCTTTTTTGACATCTTCACCTCTCCTACATTCCGGCAGGAAGTACGCCGAGGATTTTGTTTTCCTGTTCAGTGAGTCCCCAGCTTCTGAGTCTCAGTCTGTTTCCTTTGATACTCTCTATTGCGTTTATTCCCATGGCTCCAAGAAGTTCTTTTATGTCATGCGCCCAGGCTCTCAGGAGGTTGTAGAGGTTTTCAGCAACAATATCTGGATTGAGTCTCTTTGCAAGTCTTGGATCGTTTGTTGTTATTCCCCAGGCACACTTTCCAGTGTGACACTGCTGACACTGGGTGCAACCAGCTGCAAGCTTTGCAACTGTTCCTATGTAAACCGCATCGGCACCAAGAGCTATAGCTTTGAGAACATCAACTGCACTTCTGAATCCTCCAGCAGCTATGAGAGAGACTTCATTTCTGAGTCCCTCTTTTCTCAGCCTATCATCAACTGCTGCAATTGCAAGTTCTATTGGAATTCCAACATGGTCTCTCAGAGATTTTGGAGTAGCTCCAGTTCCACCCCTTACACCGTCAATTGCTATGGCATCGGCTCCAGCATGGGCAATACCGCAGGCTATTGCAGCAACGTTGTGAACCGCTGCAATCTTTACAAAGACAGGTCTTTCGTAGTTTGTTGCCTCTTTGAGGGCGTAGATAAGCTGTCTTAAGTCCTCGATTGAGTAAATGTCATGGTGAGGAGCTGGAGAGATTGCGTCTGCTCCAACAGGAATCATACGGGTTTCAGCAATTCCCTCGTTTACCTTTTCACCTGGCAGGTGCCCCCCAATTCCAGGCTTTGCTCCCTGACCAATCTTTATCTCAATGGCTGCAGATGTCTCAAGGTAGTCGAGATCAACTCCAAACCTTCCGGAAGCCACCTGAACGATTGTCCAGTCCTTGTATTCTCTCAGACTCTTGTGGAGTCCACCCTCTCCAGTGTTCCAGAGAGTTCCAAACTCCTTTGCAGCTCTTGCCATTGCCTTCTGGAGGTTGAGGTTGATTGAACCGTAGGACATTGCAGAAAAAAGAACTGGAATTTCAAGTTCAAGCTGCTTTCCAATTTTCGTTTTTATGTTTATTCCATCTTCATCAAACTCAACCTGGTCGGTTTTCCTGCCAATGAAAGTTTTTAACTCCATGGGTTCTCTGAGGGGATCAATTGGAGGGTTTGTTACCTGACAGGCGTCAAGAAGAAGGTGATCAAAGTAATTCTTTATAGGTTTGTCGTTTCCTGTTGATGTAAGGATAACCGCTCCTGTTAGCATCTGGGTGTGAATATCCCTTATTGCCTCTTCAGTCCAGTTGGCGTCAGGATGGAAAGTGGAAGGATTTCTAACAACCTTGATTGCATCGGTTGGACAGAAAGCCTCACACCTTTTACAGTTGACACAGTTTTCATGATGGTTCATGATCATGTCAAGGTCTTCATCGTAATAAGTGGCGCCAAACGAACACTGATCAACACAGGATTTACATCTTACACACTTGTAGTCGTCTCTCAAAACCATGAAGGGATAAAACGCAACCTGAGGCTTCTTGAAAAGCATAATCAGCACCCCCGAAAGTGGTAGGGAACATTTTACTAAATTCTTTTGAAATAGAAAAATTTCCGAATCGACTCACCAGCGCTGCACACATTGTAACTTTTTTAGCTCCGTTCTATCAACGAATCTGGCTTTGAACCGATATCCACTATTATGAAACATTGAGTTGCTATATTTTATAATTTAGAAATACCTAACTAAGTTACCAGAGGAGACAATGGAAGAAGAAAAGTTAGCTCCAAGGCTTGAGGATTACCTTGAGACAATCTACCTCATAGAGAAGAGGAACGGTGTTGCAAGGGTTAAAGAAATAGCCAGGGAGAGAAACGTAAAAATGCCAACGGTTACTGAGGTTTTGAGGAGGCTTTCAGAAAGAGGATACATCCTCTATGAACCCTATGGCTATGTCAGGACAACCGAGAAGGGAAGGGAGTATGCTGAAAGTCTCTACAAAAAGCACGAAGTTCTCATAGATTTCATGAAGACAGTTCTCCAGCTTCCACCAGAAGTTGCAGAGGAAGAAGGGTGTTTAATGGAACACCACCTTTCAAAGGAGACAGTTGAAAGAATTCAAAGATTAACTGAGTTCTTCAAGGAAAAAGGACTTTCTGAAGAGTTTAAGAGGTTTGTATGGAAGGAATAGTGACTGAATTCCTGGTTCCAGAACTTGTGGAAGATAAAGAGCTCCTTCCGATAGCAGAAAAAATTCTATCTGGTAAAAGGCTCTCGTTTGAGGATGGAGTTAAGCTTTTCGAGACAGATGATCTTTTAACTCTTGGAAGGCTTGCCGATTTTGTAAATAGAAAAAAGAACGGAAATCTTGTCTATTTTGTTGTTAATAGACATATAAACCTTACAAATATCTGTGTTGGAAGCTGTAAGTTTTGCGCCTTTAGAAGGCGTAGGGGAGATGCTGGTTCTTACGAGCTGACAATAGATGAGGTTCTGAGAAAAATTGAATCTTTCAAGGGTGTTTCCGAAGTTCACATAGTCAGTGGTCTCCATCCGGACTGGAAGTACGATTATTACATAACCCTTTTGAAAGAAATAAAGGAAAACTTTCCAGATGTTCACATCCAGGCGTTCACTGCAGAGGAGATTGATTACCTCTCAAGGATTTCCGGGAAGAGTATCTATGAAGTTCTTCACGATTTAATAGAGGCAGGACTTGGTTCGTTGCCCGGTGGTGGAGCTGAGATTTTCAACGAGGAACTGAGAAAGAAACTCTGTCCTGAGAAGCTTTCATCTGCTAAATACCTTGAGATTCACAGGATTGCTCATAGATTCGGTTTAAAAACGAATGCTTCAATTCTCTATGGTCATATTGAGAGTTATGAAGATAGGGTTGACCACCTTTTGAGATTGAGAGAGCTCCAGGATGAAACTGGCGGTTTTCAGGCTTTTATTTCTTTTGCCTACCATCCAGAAAACACCGAGCTCGGTGGCAATCTAACAACTGGATTTGATGACCTCAAGATGCTTGCTGTTGCGAGGCTTATCCTGGGCAACTTTCTTCATATAAGAGCTTTCTGGATAATGCTTGGAGAGAAGCTTGCTCAGGTTTCCCTCCACTTTGGAGTTGATGACCTTGATGGAACTGTTGTTGAGGAGTCAATTACCCACTCTGCGGGTGCAAATACAGGTTCTTTTCTGCCGAAAGAGAGGTTAATAAAGCTTATAAAAGAAGCTGGAAAAGTACCTGTGGAGAGGGATACAGTTTATAACGTTCTAAAAGTTTATACGGTTGGTAGAGATGATTAAGCAAAAAGCAGAAGTGTTTATAAGAGTACTAAAAGAGGTTCTTGAAAAGGATAAAAACGTTATCTTTGCCTATCTCTTTGGCTCTCAAGTCTCTGGTCTGGCAACGGAAAAGAGTGACGTTGATGTTGCTATTTATTTTAAATTTCCTCCCAGGGGAATGAAAAAGCTGGATTACGCGGTTAGGATCGAAGATCTTGTAAAGAAGGAGATAGATCTGGTTGTTCTAAACGAAGCTTCTCCTTTTTTGAGATTTCACATTTTGAGGACGGGAACTCCTTTAGTTGTAAAGAACTCTGAAATTCTTGCAAAGTTCAAAGAAAAAGCCATGAAGGATTACGATGAATATAGCTACCTTTCGGAGGCTTTTCTTGATAGATAAAAAACTGCTTGAAAGAAAAGTTCTGAAGGTTTTACTAAAATCTGATTTGTAATCAGCTTATATGTAGGACATATTTTGTGGAGACTGAACATGGAGAAGATTATAGAGGTGCTTGCTGATAGAAAGCTTATTCCAATAGCTGAAAAGGTTTTTTCCGGAGAAAGGCTTTCATTTGAGGATGGACTGACCCTTTTCAACTCCTTTGACCTTCCGGTTTTAGGACTTCTTGGGAATTATGTTGCTGAGAAGAAGAACGGCGAGTTTGCCTATTTCAATGTCAATGTCCACATAACTCCTACAAATATCTGCATTGGGACGTGCAAATTCTGTGCCTTCAGAAAGAAAAAAGGAGAAGAGGGAGCTTACGAGCTAACTGTTGAGGAGATATTGAAAAAATTGAAGGGTTACAGGGAACAGAATCCTGGACTTACAGAAGTTCACATTGTTGGAGGGCTTCATCCGGAGTGGGGGTACGATGAGTACGTTGGGATAGTGAGAGCTGTTAAGGAAAACTTTCCGGACATTCACATAAAAGCCTATACCGCTGAGGAAATCAAATACATAGCTGAGAAGGGAAAGAAAAGTATTGATGAAACTTTAAAGGATTTGATAGAAGCAGGACTTGGTTCAATTCCGGGAGGCGGTGGAGAGATATTAAGAGAAGAGATAAGGAAGAAAATCTGTCCAGACAAAATATCCGGTGAAGAGTATCTGGAAATTCATAAAACTGCCCATAGACTTGGTTTGAGGTCAAACGCAACGATGCTCTTTGGACATATTGAAAATTACGCTGATAGAGTTGATCACCTTTTGAGACTGAGAGAAGCTCAGGATGAAACGGGTGGTTTTCAGACTTTTATTCCACTTGCTTTTCATCCTCTTAATACGGAGATTCCCGGAGCAGCCTATACAACGGGAGTTGATGAGCTTAAAACCATAGCCGTTTCAAGGCTTCTCCTTGATAACTTTCCACACATAAAGGCTTACTGGATAATGTTAGGGGAGAAAATTGCTCAGGTTGCTCTCCGGTTTGGAGCTGATGACATAGATGGAACAGTTACAGAGGAAGATATTACTCAAGCTGCCGGGGCAAAAGCTGGAGAGTACATGCCGAAGAGCAGGCTCATAAGACTCATAAAAGAAGCAGGAAAGATTCCCGTTGAGAGGGACACTCTCTACAACGTTATAAAAATATATGATTAGCGAAATTTTATCTTTTTGCCTTTATTGTGAAATTAGTATATTATTACTCAGATAATTCGTTCTGGGGGTAGAGATGTCTGAGAACACAATCCTTGGAATAATTTGTACAATTATTGCGATAGCTCTACCACTTTCTTTTGCGATACTGGCATGGAAACACACGTTAGAAGAGAAGAAAAAGCAAAAATCCTCATAACAGGTGCTTCGGGGTTTATTGCAACTCATCTTATAGGTGAGCTCCCGGAGAGGGAGCTCCTTCTCATTTCAAGAAGTGAAAAACTAAGAGAGAAGTATCCTTCAGCCACTTTTATTCCTTTCTCGGAGGGAAACCTCCAGAGGGCAGTTGATGTCTATAAACCTGAAGTGGTTATCAACTTTCTTGGAATTCTGAAAGAATCAAAAGAAGGAACCTTTGAAAAAGTTCACTTTCACTATACAAAGCTGCTGGTTGATGCTTCTTTGAAATCAGGAGTTAGAAAGTTTATTCAGATTTCAGCACTTGGCGTTACTGATAAAACAAAGAGCAGATATTACAGGACAAAGTTTCAGGCTGAAGAGTACATAAAGCAGTCTGGTATTCCTTACGTGATTTTTAGACCATCGATAGTTATGGGAAGAGGACAGAAGCTTTTTGAAGATCTGGAATTGATTTCAAAATTCACTCCTTTAATCGTTGTCCCGAAGTACAGAGTTCAGCCGGTAAACGTGAAGGATGTTGTTAGGGCAATAAAGAAAGCAATATATGAAGATATAACAGGAACTTATGAGCTCTGTGGGAAAAGGGTGGTTTCTCTAAAGGAGCTTTTTCAGTTTGTCCTTTCCTGTATTGGCAGAAGAAGAATAGTAATAGAAGCTCCAAAGCAACTTCTCTTTCCACTTGCCATTTTGGGTGCTGGAATGACTCTTGATCAATACTACATGATGAAGACGGATAACGTTTGTCTGGTTGATGGTTTTAAAAAGCTGGGAATATCGCCTTTACCGGGACTGGTTTGTGATTAATGTAATTATGTTTGATAGAATGAACAAATGAAGAAGATTGGAGGAGAGATGGAAAAACTGGTTCTCTGGCTTGAAGAAGTTGGTATTGAAGATGTTCCTTTAGTTGGGGGGAAAAACGCCTCTCTTGGTGAAATGATGAGAGCTCTTTCTCCAAAAGGTATAAATATCCCAGATGCCTTTATTGTAACGGCAAATGCTTATAGGTATTTCTTAGACTACAATAGTCTCGTTGATAGAATAAAGGAAATCCTTAAGGGACTTGATATAAACGATATTGATGATCTTTCCAGAAGAGCAGAGAAAATAAGGGAGCTGATAAGTAACGGCAAATTTCCGAAGGATTTAGAAAACTTAATAAAAGAGTATTACTTTGAACTTTCGAAGAAATACAACACAGAAAATGTTGATGTTGCAGTAAGGTCCTCTGCTACTGCAGAGGACTTGCCCGAAGCCTCTTTCGCCGGTCAGCAGGAGACATTCTTAAACATCAGGGGTATTGAAAATCTTCTTAACGCAATAAAGCATTGCTTTGCTTCTCTTTTTACAGATAGGGCAATCTCTTACAGAGAGGCTTTTGGTTTTGACCATTTCAAGGTTGCTCTATCTGCGGGCGTTCAAAAGATGGTCAGGTCGGATTTGGCTTCAGCGGGGGTTGGTTTTTCAGTTGAAACTGAGAGTGGATTTAAGGACGTAGTCCTCATTACAGGTTCTTATGGTCTTGGGGAGATGATTGTTAAAGGTGCCGTTACTCCTGATGAATGGCTTGTTTTTAAACCAACTCTGAAAGAAGGTTACCGGTCAATCATAGAGAAAAAGCCTGGTGATAAAAAGATGAAAATGATATACGGTGACAGTGAAGAGGAACCGACGAAGGAGGTTGCTGTTTCTCCTGAGGACAGGAAAAAGTTCTGTCTTACGGATGACGAGGTTCTGATTCTTGCTAACTGGATAGTTGAGATAGAGAACTATTATTCTCAAAAGTACAAACGCTGGACACCTATGGATGTGGAGTGGGCAAAGGATGGAGAGCTTAACAGGCTTTACATTCTTCAGGCAAGACCTGAGACAATTCATTCCCGCAGCGGTCATAACAAATTAACGATTTACAGGATAACCGAACCGTTGGAGGAGAGAAAGGAGAAAGTACTTGTTTCCGGTATAGCTATTGGAAGAAAGGTAGCAGAGGGAAAGGTAAAAATTCTCCTGTCTGTTGAGGATGCAGATAAATTTGAGGATGGGGATATACTGGTAACAGATATGACCGATCCTGACTGGGGACCAATAATGAAAAAGGCAGCTGCAATTATTACGAATAGAGGAGGTAGAACCTGCCATGCAGCGATAGTGGCGAGAGAATTAGGAGTTCCTGCTGTTATTGGAACTGGCAATGCAACAGAAGTTCTCAAAGAAGAACAGTACATTACAGTTTCCTGTGCCGAGGGGGCTACGGGGTATGTCTATGATGGAAAGGTTGCCTATGAAGTTGAAGAGGTTGACCTTTCAACTCTTCCAGAGCCAAAAACTCCGATAATGTTTAATATAGCGACACCGGAAGGAGCATTTGATCTTTCGTTTCTTCCAAATAGTGGAGTTGGACTTGCAAGGGAAGAGTTCATCATAAACAACTACATAGGGATTCATCCCAATGCTCTTATAAACTTTGAAGAGATTAAGGAAAAAGATCCTGAGCTTGCAGAAGAGATAGAGAAGAAAACGGTTGGTTATGATGATAAAAGACAGTTCTACGTTGATAAGCTTTCCTTTGGAATTGCAAAAATTGCTGCTGCTTTCTATCCAAAACCGGTAGTTGTAAGATTTTCCGACTTTAAGTCAAACGAGTATGCAAGCCTATTGGGTGGGAAATACTTTGAGCCTAAGGAAGAGAATCCGATGCTTGGATGGAGAGGTGCTTCGAGGTACTATTCCCCTCAGTTTAAAGAGGCTTTTGGTCTTGAATGTCTTGCCATAAGGAAAGTTAGAGAGGAAATGGGACTGAGAAACGTTATAGTGATGATTCCTTTTTGTAGAACTCCTGAGGAGGGAAGAAAAGTACAGGAAGTTATGAAAGAGTATGGACTTGAAAGAGGTAAGGAAGGGCTTGAAGTCTATGTGATGTGTGAGATACCTTCAAACGTTATTCTTGGTGAACAGTTTGCTGAAATCTTTGACGGCTTTTCAATCGGTTCAAACGACCTTACACAGTTAACACTTGGAGTAGATAGAGATTCCAGCCTTGTTGCTCATCTTTATGAGGAGAGAAACGGAGCTGTTAAAAAATTGGTTGCCTGGGCTATTGAAAACGGTAAGAGGTATGGAAAGAAAGTTGGGATATGCGGTCAGGCTCCTTCAGACCATCCAGATTTTGCCAAGTTCTTAGTTGAGAAAGGGATTGATTCTATATCGATTAATCCCGATTCGATTCTTGAGGTTATCAAAGCTGTTTATGAGATTGAAAAAGAGCTTGGAGTTCACTGATGGCGGAAGAAAAAGTGTTGTAGTTTTTGGTATAATGGGTGAAAGGACGGGTAAGCTTAGATAAGGAGGAAGGGGAATGGCGATTTTCTTCTCATTTGATGGATCAGGTGTTTCGGATTCGGATGTTAGGAGAGTTATTGAAGAACAGAATCTTTACGGTCTGATAAATGAAAAAGAGATGCCCTTTATTAAATCTCTCCAGATCGATCCAGAAGAAATTAAAAGAATAATGGGAGATTTTAAGGATAGATTTGATACTCTTGTGGTTGTAGGCATGGGAGGTTCTTCCCTTGGAACAAAAGCCATTTACAATACTGTAACGGCTGGAGAACCTGTTTCCGGCAGGAAGCTGATTTTCTTTGATAATGTAGATCCTACTTATATAAAGAGGTCTCTGGATTCGATTGACTGGAAGAAAACAGCTTTTGCCTTTATCAGTAAGTCAGGAAGGACTCTTGAGACAGTTACTCTGTTGAACATCATAATCAAAGAGTTTCAGAAGAGGAAAATTGAAAATCCTGGAAGACAAATGATTTTTATTGGGGATCCAGGGAATAGTTTTGAGGAGTTGGCAAATAGACTTGATTCACTTTTCTTTTCTATTCCTCCAGAAATTGGTGGAAGGTTTTCTGTTTTAACATCTGTGGGGCTTGTACCTGCTGAATTTATAGACTATAACATTGAGGAATTATTGAACGGAGCACGTTCAGCAGTTGAAGATCCAGAACCTGTAATTCATCTGGGAGTTTGTAAGTATCTTCACTATCTCAAAAATAGGACAGTTTCTGTAATAATGGCTTATTCAAACTATTTGAAAGAGTTTACTGAGTGGTACGCTCAGCTCTGGGCTGAGAGTCTTGGAAAAGATGGAAAGGGTCAAACACCCATGAAAGCAATAGGAACGTCCTCTCAACATTCGGTTCTTCAACTCTTTATGGATGGTCAGGATGACAAGGTTTACCAGTTTTTCATGATTGAAAATTACCCTGAAGATATTTCTCTTCCTGAAAAAACAGAGATACTTGATTTCATATCAAATAAAAAGCTTTCAGATGTTATGAGAGCAGAGTTTGAGGGAACAGTTAAAGCTCTTTTAAGTCGTGGAAGACCAGTGGTTCAGATCAGGATGGATGAACTTTCTCCATTGAATATGGGATACATATTCATGAGCTATATGATGGCTACAGTAATCATTGCAAAGCTTATGGGTGTAAATCCTTATGGTCAGCCTGCGGTGGAAATTGGGAAAAGGATAGCTTACGAGAAACTCAAAAGTTTAGAGACGGGCTAAATACGTTCCAGATAGTTATTCCCGCTGCTACCGAGACGTTGAGAGAGGGAGTTTTCCCAACTGTTGGGATTGTTACTATCCTGTCTGAAAGTTCCAGAAGAGCTTTTTCTATACCTCTCCCCTCGGAACCAAGGATAAGTCCTAAGGGTTTTTGAAACTTGATATTTCTTATGTCCTCTCCGCCTGTTTCAACAGCATAGAGTCTGCCACCGATCTCTTTAAAATACAGTAGAGCTTCTGTCAGAGAAGGAATCCTTGAAACCATCAGATGAAAAAGAGCTCCCGATGATGCTTTAACAGCGACCTCGTTTATCGGTGCAGAGCCCTTTTCGGGTAAAAGGATTCCAGCTCCTCCAAAAGATTCTACAGTCCTTGCGATAGCTCCTAAATTTTGAGGTTCTGTTATCCCATCAAGAACGACGAAGAAACTGTTTGTTACAATGGTTTTCCTGAATAATTCCTCAGGAGAAACGTAATCTATTGGTGATAGGATTGCCACTATTCCCTGATGTTTCTTAGTTTTTGCCAGCTTTTCTAACTGCTGTTTCTTTGCCCACTGAAATTTAACGTTTTTCTTTTTTAACCAGTTGAGGAAATCAGGCTCAAAATAGTGACCATACTGAAGGTAAAGCTTTTCTAACCTTTTCCCAGACTTTATCGCTTCTTCAACCGGATTTCGTCCCCAGATAACTAAGTTCAACGCTTCCTCCTTGTTAAGTTTCAATTTTCTCATACTTTTTATCAATCTTTTTTCGATGTTGCTTTCCCCTACCAACAACAATTCTGATATCCATCTTCTCGATTGGATACTCAATGCCTTTCAGTGGTTTAACAAAACCAAAGAGAATTTCTCTCAGTGTTTCCTTAACGTAGTGTTTCATAGGCACCTTCTTTCCGTTTACAAAGAGTTCAACTTCATCGGGGAATTGATCTTCCCTTCCTCCTATAAATGTTTTTTCTATGAACTCAGCTACTTCTTCAGGTTTATCTATGGAGAAGTTCTTAACTCCTTCAACCTTGTAGTCTGAGATGACACCGATAACGTTCTCTACCTGTCCAGCAAGAGTTGGCTGGTTTAACTCTTTCCTTGTTACCTCAAACTTTGGAACGTCGGAGTGCTTAAAGCCTTCGCATATAACAATATCGTAGTCGTCAAAGAGGAGGAAGGAAAGGTATTTAAGGTTAATCTTTCCAATTTTCTGAAAGAGGATAAGTTCTTCTGGAGTAACGATTCCAACGGCATCAGCCCCGGCTTCTTTATATTTGTAACTGTCTTTCCCTTCTGTATCTTTTATTACACCCTTGTGTTTTGTTGACTTCAAAACGGCTACTCTGTACCCTTTCTTTTTGAGTATTTCAACAACCCTGGTTGTGAAAGTTGTTTTTCCTGAATTGTGATATCCAATAAAGGAAATAACAGGAACCATGGGCTTCCTCCACGTTTGCAATTTCTAATCATACAATCTTCTAACCTTTCAGCCTTCCGATAAACATTCTCTCGGCTTCGTAAGTTCCCCAAACTGTTGGGAAAAAGTTCTTTACCCTGTTCCTTGCTGCTTCGAGGACTAACGGAGCAGCTATGTAGATTAACGGTTGCTCATAGGAGATTACCCGATAGGCTTTTTTATATATCTCAATCCTCTTCTTGAAATCAAGTTCCCTTGCTCCTTCTTCAAAGAGTCTATCGATCTCTGCTTCCCATTCAGTTGCCGGTTTTTTCTGGTTCGGATTCCACATGTGGAGCTGTCCACTGCTCATCCAGACATTTCTGCCACCATTTGGGTCGATTGAACCTGTTAATCCAATTATCACGGCGTCAAAGTCGTGGGTATGGAGGAGCTTTTCAACAAGGTTGTTAAAGTCGAGGGGCTGAAAGTGAACGTCTATTCCAAGTTTTTTAAGGTCGTACTTGATTATTGCACCTATCTGAACCCTTGAAGGGTTGTTCGAGTTTGTCAGAAGGTTAAACTCTACCTTATGTCCATCTGGGGTTTCAAGCCATCCATCTCCATTCCTGTCCTTCAGTCCTATCTCCTCTAAGAGTTTCTTCGCCTTTTCCAGATTGTAGGGGAACTTTGGATAGTCTGGATCGTAGTAGAGTTTGTTTGCTGGGGTTACGGGAGAATAGACAGGATATCCTAAGCCGTTATAAACTGTAAGAATTATTCCCTTCCTGTCAACCGCATGGGAAATTGCCCATCTGAACTTCCTGTTTGTAAAGAGTTTCCACTTCCAGTCAGGTATGGCTTCCTTTTTCTGGTTGAAGCAGATGAAGTCAGCAGTTAGGGAAGGTCCAAGATTGTAGATTGTGTAGTTTCCTTTTTTCTCTCCAGATTTCAGCTCTGGAAAATCGTCTCCTCTAACTCCATAGAAATCGAGCTCTCCAGCCTTAAACTTTAAAAGCTGGGTGTTCTGGTCAGGGAGGATAAACTTGATCTTTTTATCTATGTAGGGAAGTGTCTTTTCCGCTTCATCTTTCTTCCAGTAATCTCTGTTCCTTTCATAGACCAGATACTGTCCTGGAACGTATTTAACCAGTTTGTAAGGACCTGTTCCGATGAGTTTCTCAGGAGGTGTAGAAACAGTCCAGGTTTCCATAAACTTTCCGGACTTTACAGCCTCTTCAAGGACGTGTTTGGGAAATATCGGTGCTGATAGCGAATAGAGAAGAGGAGCAAAGGGTTCAGGAAGGTCAAACTCAACTGTATATTTGTCTATCTTTTTAACTTTGGGTAGTTTTCCATCTATAAGGAACATATCCTTTGTAGAGTTAGGAATCTTTGGATTGAAGTAGATCTGGTTATAAGTAAAAACAACATCGTCAGCTGTGAACTCCTTCCCATCGAACCACTTAACACCTTTTCGAAGGTGAAAGATCCACTTTAGACCGTTGTTTTTAAACTCCCAGCTCTCTGCAAGAGCTCCTCTTGGCTTCAAAGTTTTCAAGTCAACTTCTGTTAAACCTTCAAAGAGCTCTCCAACGGCTTCTGTTGACGATGTTTCGTGAGCCATTACAAGGTTAAAAGTCTTTGGATCTGAAGAGGTAGCTGTGTAAAGTGTCCCACCGTAGCAACCTATTTGAAATGTGACATTATCAAGATTTACTGTTTTCCCAAGGTTGTAGTTTCCACTTTTTCCAGATGGTTCTGGAATGAAGAGGAGAGGAAGAAGTACCGCTGCAATAAAGCAAAAGAGGAAGATAGCTAAAGGCTTAAAGGTTTTCATTTTCCTCTTTACGATCCTATCGTATAGTTTGGCGTGATTTTATACGATGCTATCGTATAGGTCAATTTTGTCAAAAGAGAGTGTTTGAAAATTACCAGGACAACTAAAAAAGCCTATCCTCTCTCCCTATGAGAGCAAAGAAATT
>OFBU01000060.1_pt1 | contig 15955 bp, 13 predicted proteins | sample 1520681 | NCBI WGS metagenome assembly OFBU01 (sample SAMEA3696450, study PRJEB22514) | metagenome | biome: water; feature: marine; material: hydrothermal vent | place: Pacific Ocean | collected 2014-08-16 | depth 1514 m
CTTTTACCACGATTAACACGCTCACAACTAACCAGCGTATTGATATGCAACTCAAAGACGGACCTTTTAATCATCTTAGTGGTGCTTGGATATTTACTGCATTGAGTGACAAGGCTTGCAAAGTCGAGCTTGAATTAGAGTTTAACTTCTCTTCTAAGGTTGTTGATGTGGCTATTGCCCCTATTTTTACCTCTATTGCCAACTCTCAACTTGATGCATTTGTCACTCGTGCAAAACAAATTTATGGCTAGTAATATTGTCCTGTTTAACAAACCGTTCGGTGTATTGTGTCAATTTAGTGGTGAAGATAAAAACTTATCTAACTATATTGACATTAAAAACATCTACCCTGCAGGACGACTAGACAAAGATTCAGAAGGCTTAGTCATTCTTACCGATGATGGAAAGCTACAACATCAAATTTCACACCCAAAATTTGATAAAGAAAAAACCTATATTGTTCAAGTTGATGGTCAGATAAGTACAGAGGCGATTGATCAGTTGTGTCGTGGTGTGACACTCAAAGACGGCCTGACTAAACCCGCTAAAGCTTTAATCATCGACAAGCCTAGCTGGATTTGGGACAGAACCCCGCCAATACGGATAAGAAAGGACATTCCCACTTCTTGGATTGAGTTAAAAATCACCGAAGGCAAAAACCGACAAGTTCGGCGCATGACGGCGCATGTTGGCTTTCCAACACTCAGGCTTATACGTGCCCAGATTGGCGATTGGAAACTCAATAATATCAGTCTTGGAAAGTATGAACACCTTTGAATTGGCCTTTGATGCGTTAATGTGTCATGACACCCTTGATAAAATTAAATTGGTTAATCAGCTTCATACGTTAAAAGAGCAGTTGGCACTTAACTATCAAAGCGAATATCTGATTTCTCCCGTTAAAAACCCAGGTAGACCGGTAAAACCAAACTTAGTCAGGTTTCAATCTATCCCCAAAAGGGATAAGTCTGATCTTGGCTTTATTAAAACCATTCATGCTATTTGTCATATTGAGTTTAATGCTATTAATTTAGCATTGGATGCTGTGTATCGATTTCAACACATGCCTGATACATTCTACCAAGACTGGATTCAAGTCGCTTTTGAAGAATCACAACACTTTCAATTGCTGAATAACTACCTTGTTGAACTGGGTTATCAATATGGTGATTTTGATGCGCATAATGGCCTATGGAAAATGACTCATGAAACTGATTATGATGTACTTGCTAGAATGGCGCTGGTGCCTCGCGTACTAGAAGCCAGAGGCCTAGATGCGACACCAAAAATTCAAAAGCGTTTCAAACACTCTAAATTTGAAAAAATGGTGGATATTCTACAGGTGATTTTTAATGATGAAATTGGTCATGTAAAAATTGGCAATACTTGGTTCCACAGCCTTTGCCAACAAAGGAATTTAGACCCAATACAAGCCTTTGATCAATTAATACAAAAACACATTGGCGAATCTTTACGTGGTCCGTTTAACATTGAAGCCAGAAAATTAGCCAATTTTTCCAAAAAAGAACTGGATTATCTGCAGGCTTTATAATATTATTTTAATCCAACCAACCAAGTGTCAATGGTGTCAGTTAACACCTGTACAGTACCATTTTCTTTGTAATAATGGTCAGCACCTTTAATAACTTTTTGTGCATTTTGCTTATTGCCAGAAACATCCATTAACACTTTTCTAGATTCTGATAAACGAACAACACCTGGAAAATCTTTTTCACCATAGACATCCAATACTGGTTTCAGCATAATATCTAACGGGAAGCGCTTAATGACTTTTTGCTTGTAATCCGTTGCACCCATGCCAATACCCACATAGGCACTAACCTTATCATCGCCATATTTATCAAAATAACTCATTGACATATGCGCACCACAACCATGAGAAACCAAAACAATATTATCAACACCGCGTTGTTTATAAAAATCAATGGCCGCTTCAATACGCTCATGTGCATAAGGGAATATAGGCACATAATCATAATAAGTTGCATTTTTATCTAACACTGGCATTTGTACTGAAAGCGTATGCCAACCTTTTTCTGCCAAACCAACCCTAAGCGGTTTGATTGTATTTGACCAATTCGCATGATAACCACGAGAATGCAGGATAATAACGCCACCTTTAGGGGTGTCGGTATCTGGCTCCATATAGATACTAAAAACTTCTTTATCTTCTGCGAGTGGAAGGTATTCAACATCACCATCCATCACCGCTTCTTCGATTTCTCCTATCATGCGTGTTTCACGCTCAAAGTCTGGTTTATCATTGGTAAACTGATTAAAAGTTTTCTGCAATACAGAGGGATCAAAATCTCCAATTTTTGACAAACTTGGAAACTTAGGAATGTCATCCAGACTAAATAAAGCAAAACTTGCATGTGATAACATTAATACTAATGTTAATAATATTTTATTCAACATATTTCTCTCTCAATTTTTCTAAAGCAAGTTTCGCTTCAGGGTGATTATTATTACTGGCTCTGTTGAACCAATAGTAGGCTTGTTTAATATCGCCTTGATCTAAAAACAACGAAGCTAGATTAAATTGCGCATATTCATCTTCTTGCTTGGCAGCACTTAACCACCAATCATACGCCTTTTGCGTATCCTTCTCAACACCTCTACCTTCATAATAAAGCATTGCCAACTCACTTTGAGCGTAAGGCAAACCTTGTTTAGCGGCTTTATTAAACCAAGAAAAGGCAGTTTTTTCATTTTTTTCTGCACCTAAGGCATGCAAATAACTCAAGCCAATATTATTCTGCGCAGCAGCATGATCAGCATTTGCAGCTTTTAACATCCATTTAAAAGCGTCAATATTACGCCCACGCTGGGAGTAATCATAACCAATTTGATACCAAGTATCAGCCGGATCACCAGCAACAACGGTTAAATTTAAGGCAAAAAAAAGGGACGCTATTAACGCCCCTCTCTTCAAACTAATGGTCAACAACTATTTAGTTGTTAAGCCCAACAATTTCCAATCATTCATACCACCGCGGTAGTATTTGATCTTGCTTTGTGGGTAACCCATCGTTAACAATGCTCTAATTGAAGCTGGAGACTGACCACACCATGCGCCATTACAGAACAAGTATAAAGTCTTAGCGTTGTCATAGTTTAATACGCCGTCCATGTCTACAACACCAAACGTGCCTGTTAAGATATCTACAACTGCCATAGGATCTTTGGCTAATGCCTTAGAGTTAAGCTTTGTAAATGGAACGTTTACTGAGTGTGGGATTGTACCTTTCTTAACCCAACCCGGTGTACGTGCGTCAACAACCAATACTGAAGTGTCGCCATTCGCAGAATCACGTGCTGCATGAATCACATCTAACTCAGTTACTGTTTCAACTGCTGCTGGTGCAAATGGTTCAGTTGGCTGAATACAGAATGGTGGACAAGGACGTGAAGTCTTTGCAAATGCCGGATCAACTAAGTTGCCGGTATCTGCATTACGAGAAATACCCGCAACTTCCAACACACCTTTAACGATACCAACTGGTTTTCCAGCCTTCTTTACTGCAGAAGAACCGTTATTCCAGTTATGGTCCGCACCTAAATAGTCGGCTTGAGCGCCTAAAGCAAATGTTGAAGCAATTGCCACTACTAATAATTTAGTTTTCATAATAATCTCCTAAAGTTAAAAAAGGTGCTTAAAGTAAGCACCTTTTTAAATCAATTATTTAGTTGTTAAACCTAAAGATTTCCAAGCGTTCATACCACCACGGTAGTACTTAATCTTGTTTTCAGGGTAACCCATCGTCAACAATGCTCTAATTGAAGCTGGAGACTGTCCACACCATGAACCATTACAGAACAAGTATAAAGTCTTAGCACCGTCGTAATCTAATACACCGTCAAGATCTTTAACACCAAATGTTTCAACCATCAACTCAACAACAGCCATAGGATCTTTGGCTAACGCCTTAGAATTAAGCTTTGTAAATGGAACGTTTACTGCGTGTGGGATTGTACCTTTCTTAACCCAACCCGGTGTACGCGCATCAACAACCAATACTGAAGTGTCGCCACCAGCAGAATCACGTGCTGCATGAATTACGTCTAGTTCAGTTACTGTATCAACTGATGCAGGCGTGAACGGTGCTGTTGGTTGAATACAGAATGGTGGACAAGGACGTGATGTCTTTGCAAATGCTGGATCAATTAAGTTAGCGTTATCTTGGTTACGTGAAATACCCGCAACGTCCATAACACCTTTAACGATACCAACTGGCTTAGCTGTTACAGCCGTTGATGCTAATAATGCTACTGATGCAGCACTTACTACTAATGTTTGAAGTTTCATACTTCTCTCCTCTTTATATAAAAAATAACTCATTATTGAGCTTTATTGTTAACTCCCCCAAGAAGCGGAACTAAGAATTCTTTGTTTGTTAATCGCAGCTTGGCTCTTCTTCCAAATTGTGATTAGCGAAAAAGTCCATAACACACTCTTCTTTTTCGTCGTCTTCTTTACCGTCACAAAAATCTTGTGCACCATCACGAATAACTTGTTTCTGTGGTTCCGTCGCATTAGCACCTAGTGCTGGAATGTTGGCGAATACATTAAAACTTAATAAAAATCCAAATAACATTGCTAATTTTTTCACTACTCTCTCCTTGTTTTTATTGCCCAAAATTACTGTTATACCATCACCGTCAATGATTACAAGTTTTTTTTTGACTATTTGAATATCATGATATGCTAATAATTAAGCGTTCATTATGAGCAATATCAAAAAAACCAGTTCTTATTTAGTTCAATTCATCCATCGCTTGATTCGCTAATAGATCGGCCATTTCGTTACCCTTATCGCCACTATGACCTTTAACCCAATGCCAGTGCACATTGTGCTTTTCATTTGCCTTGTCAAGCTGTTGCCATAGATCAACATTTTTCACTGGTTTTTTATTGGCAGTCTTCCAGCCTCTTAACTTCCATCCTTTGATCCACTCGTTAATGCCACTCATGACATATTTAGAATCGGTATATAAATCAATATCGATCGTACTTGACTTAATGGCTTCTAACGCTTTGATGGCTGCTGTTAGCTCCATACGATTATTGGTGGTGTCTTTTGCACTGCCTTTGAGTTTTTTATCATGGTCGCCATATCTGAGCCACACACCCCAACCGCCAATACCCGGATTGCCTCGGCAGCCGCCATCGGTGTAAATAATTATTTTATCCATCAATATTTGTTTGTAACCAATATTCTAATAATGCCAAATGCCAAAGCCGTGATCCATTCAGTGCAGTCATATAGTGCTCTGGTCGATCAATCACTTTTTGTACAAAATCTTGATTATAAACACCACGATTCACACAGCTGCTAGATTTTAAAATATCGCTCATAAAGTCTAAAAATTCACCACGTACGTATTTAAGCGCTGGCATCGGGAAATAACCTTTCTTACGATCAATCACGCTATCGGGTAATAAACCGCGGGAAATTTGTTTAAGTGGGTGTTTACCCTCTTCACCCATCTTTAAACTCGGTGAAATACTAAGTGCGTGCTCGACTAATTGATAATCCATAAAGGGTACACGAGCTTCCAAACCCCAAGCCATGGTCATGTTATCGACGCGTTTAACCGGGTCGTCTACCACTAAACGGGTGATATCAGTACGAAACACTTTATCCATAAATTCATCAGCATTGGCTTTGGCAAACTCCTTGTTTAACCAAGACTCAGTATGGTTGCCAGAGTGATAGCGCTGATTAACAGTTTGTAAATACTCTTCATAAGGTCGATCCACATAATGTTTGGCGAAGCGCTCTACCTCGGTGCCTGATTCAGCTTGCATGCGTGGATACCAAAAATACCCCGCAAAGGCCTCATCAGCACCTTGCCCTGACAGTACAACTTTAATCTGTTTGGATACTTGCTCTGAGAGTAAGTAAAAAGCCACCGCATCTTGACCCACCATTGGTTCTGCCATATTGGCCACTGCCTCTCCTAAGCGTGGCAATACTTGTGAATTACTCACCACGTATTTTTCATGTTTAGTGTTAAATTTTTTAACAATTTGATCGGAATATTCAAACTCAGAACCCGCTTCATCATCAATGTCTTCAAAACCGATCGAAAAAGTGCGAATGTCTTTATGCCCTGCCTCATGCAACAAGCCCACCAATAGTGAAGAATCTAACCCCCCTGATAGCAACACGCCAATCGGTACATCAGCAGCATTCATTCTTTTAAGTACGGCTTGAGTTAATAACTCATGTGTGCGTTCAATATGTTCGGCATCACTTAGCTCAGATCTTTGCGCTTTGGGTTGCCAATAAGTTTTTTCTACCACTTTACCTTTGGCATTAATCGTCAAGGTAGTGGCTGGTTTGATTTTATTCACACCATTTAAGATGGTGTTAGGCGCGGGCACTACACCATGCAAAGATAACTGCTGTTGTAGTGCAACTGAATTAATACCTGTATTAGCGCCAATAGCCACCAAAGCTTGGGTGTTAGAAGCAAAGCTAAAGACTTGATCGGTCAAACTAAAATACAAGGGTTTAATCCCCATACGGTCACGTGCAACAAATAGCAGATTGGTTTTTTGATTCCAAATACAAAAAGCAAACATGCCATCTAAGTGGGTGACACAATCCTCACCCCAGAAATGATAAGCCTTAATAATAACTTCCGTATCTGAATGTGAGAAGAAGGTATAGCCTTGTTTGATTAAATCTTGGCGTAACGATTGATAATTGTAAATCGTGCCATTAAAGACCAACACCAAGTCTAGTGTTTCATCTTTCATCGGCTGTGCCCCATAATTTGATAGATCAATAATACTAAGGCGTTGATGACCAAAACCAATCTTGCCATCTGCCCACTGCCCAGAAGCATCCGGGCCACGCCTAGCGATCTTGGACATCATCATGCTTAATGTTTCAGACTGAACTGACTTATAATCAAATCTTAGTTGGCCGCAAATACCACACATATCAAACTTAGAGAGAATGTAAAATAAAGCTATTTTATCAAGTAATAATCAGGACTTTAGCGTAATGGCACAAACACTCTACGATAAATTGATGGCGGCACATGTAGTGCGTGAAGAAGCAACCACAGCGCTTATCTATATTGATCGACAGCTGATTCATGAAGTCACCTCACCTCAGGCCTTTGAAGGCTTGGAAATGGCGGGCAGAAAGCCTTGGCGTCTTGATGCTAATTTGGCTGTGCCGGATCATAACGTACCTACCACAGAGCGTTCAAGTGGTGTTACCGGCATTAAAGATCCAATTTCAAAAATACAAATTGAAACGCTGGATAAAAATTGCGAAATATTCGGTATTAATGAAATTACCATGAATGATATTCGCCAAGGTATTGTGCATGTGGTTGGCCCTGAGCAAGGTGCCACACTGCCAGGCATGAGTATTGTCTGTGGTGACTCACATACTTCTACCCATGGTGCGCTCGGTGCTTTGGCATTTGGCATTGGTACTTCTGAAGTAGAACACGTGCTAGCTACTGGTTGCTTATGGCAATCTAAATCTAAGAATTTAAAAATCGAAGTAAGTGGTGGATTAAATGAATTTGTGAGTGCTAAAGATGTGGCACTCTATATTATTGGCCAAATCGGCACAGCAGGTGGTACCGGTTATGCCATTGAGTTTGCCGGTACAACCATTCAAGGTTTAAGTGTTGAGGGGCGTATGACGCTTTGCAACATGGCCATTGAAGCTGGCGCGCGCGTGGGTATGATAGCTGTTGATGACAAAACCATTGAATACGTTAAAGGCCGCCCAATGGCACCAACGGGCGATGAGTGGGACAAGGCTGTCGAATATTGGCATACCTTACATTCTGACGAAGGTGCTCATTTTGATCAGGTTGTTCATATTAACGCTAAAGACATTAAACCCCAAGTTACTTGGGGTACCTCTCCAGAAATGGTTATTGAGGTGGGTGGCATTGTGCCTGATCCAGATAAAGAAACCGACCCAGTTAAAGCAGAAGGCATTCGTAATGCGCTAAGCTATATCCATCTAAAGGCCAATACACCAATCAACACAGTGAAAATTGATAAAGTCTTTATTGGCTCTTGTACCAACTCTCGACTTGAAGATTTGCGCGTAGCGGCTGCGGTCACAAAAGGCAAACACATTGCCGATAATATCAAACTGGCTTTAGTGGTGCCCGGCTCAGGCTTGATTAAAAAACAAGCAGAAGTCGAAGGTTTAGACAAAATATTTACCGATGCAGGGTTCGAGTGGCGCGAGGCTGGATGTTCTATGTGTCTTGCCATGAATGCTGATAAATTAGAACCTGGAGAGCGTTGTGCATCGACTTCTAATCGTAATTTTGAAGGTCGTCAAGGTCAAGGCTCATTCACGCATTTGGTTAGTCCTGCGATAGCAGCAGCCAGTGCGATTGCTGGTCATTTTTCGGAGGTTAAATAATGCAAGCTTTTAAAACATTAACATCTATCGCCGCACCACTTGATCGTGCCAATATCGATACCGACGCTATCATTCCTAAGCAGTTTTTAAAATCCATTAAACGCTCTGGTTTTGGCCCTAACTTATTTGATGAATGGCGTTATCTTGATCATGGCGAAGTCGGTATGGACAACACTAAGCGCCCACTGAATAATGATTTTGTACTTAATCAACCAGAATACCAAGGTGCAAAAATACTACTTACGCGTGAAAATTTTGGTTGTGGCTCATCACGAGAGCACGCGCCTTGGGCATTAGAAGATTACGGCTTTAAAGTGATTATTGCACCAAGTTTTGCTGATATTTTTTACAACAATTGCTTTAAAAATGGCATTCTACCTATTGTTCAAAACAATGGCGTCATGGATGAATTGTTTAATTTTAAAGGTGAAATCACCATTGACCTTGAATCACAAAGTGTTGATGCTAATGATAAAACCTATACTTTCGAAGTAGATGCTGAGCGCAAAAGACGTTTGCTTAATGGCTTGGATGATATTAGCCTTACACTGCAATATGAAGATGAGATAAAATCATTCGAAACCACTTACTTTAAAAAATATTCTTGGCTAAACTAATTTTAGACCCGCACCGGGTGTGGGCCTAAAAAAGATAAAAAATATGATTGGACGACTCAGCGGAAAAATTCTAGAAAAAAACCCACCTGAAATCCTCTTAGAAGTGGGTGGTATTGGCTATGAAATCTTGTGCCCTATGTCAACTTTCTACGAAATGGGTGCTGGCTCTAACTTGATGTTACATACACATCTCCAAGTTAAAGAAGATGCACACACTTTATATGGTTTTATTTCTAAAGACGAAAAAACCTTATTTAGAGAATTAATCCGCGTTAATGGCATTGGACCTAAAGTAGCGCTTGCCATTCTTTCACATTTAAACATCGCTTCGTTGATGAATGCAGTTGCCATGGAAGATGATGTACTACTAGCAAAAACCCCAGGCATTGGCAAGAAAACCGCCCAAAAACTCATTGTCGAGCTTAAAGATCGCCTAGAAAAAATAGTGCTCAGCAATACAAAATATCAAAAAATTACAGCAAGCAATACCAATCCAAACACTCAAAAAGCATCAAGTGCACTACAAGCGCTCGGCTTTAAAGTAAAAGAGGCTGATAGAATGCTAAACGCTATTAATGATGACACATTAACAACCGAAGAATTAATTCGTCTAGCCTTACAAAACAAGTAAGCCCTCACAAAATTTAAGCTTGCTATAATCAAGCTATGTTTAGAATATTCATGGCTTTGATTTTTCTACCCATCTTGGCATGGGCACATCCTGCAATGGAATTAGAACAGATCTACCTCGATAAAGGTAAAGACTACACACCCAGAACTCAGCATCTTGATAAGCAAGGTCGTGCTAAATTTGTCAATCATTTAATCTTAGAGTCTTCACCTTACTTATTACAGCATGCGCATAATCCAGTCAATTGGTATCCATTTTCAGATGAGGCCTTTGATAAAGCCAAGGCAGAAAATAAGCCAATTTTTATTTCCATTGGTTATGCTACTTGCCATTGGTGTCACGTCATGGAAGAAGAGAGCTTTGATGATGTCGAAGTGGCAAAATTTCTCAATAAACATTTTATTTCCATTAAGGTTGACCGTGAAATTCGCCCTGATGTCGATGCAACTTATATGAACGTGTCTCAATTGATTAACGGCTCAGGTGGTTGGCCACTTAATGCGGTGATATTGCCAGATGGTAAAGCCTTTTTTGCAGGTACTTATTTTCCTAAACCTCAATTATTAGACATACTTTCACAAATACAAACGCTTTGGAAAAATGAAAAAAATAGCGTTATTAATCAAGCTAATAAGATTGACAATATCTTAAATAAGGCCGAGGCAAAAACTCAGAGTAATATTGATAAATCCATTATTCCTAAAGCTATTCAAGCCTTACTGAGTAACTTCGATGAAATGGAAGGTGGTTTTGGCGAAGCGCCAAAATTCCCACATGAGTCTATGTTATTACTACTGATAGACGAGCAAAAACGCAACCCAAATGACGAGCAACTCAACGCCATCACCACAACGCTTGACATTATGGCTAGTGGTGGTTTATACGATACAGTAGGCGGTGGTTTTCATCGTTACTCTACAGACAACACTTGGCTAATACCACATTTTGAAAAAATGCTTTATAACCAAGCGCAACTATCATTAGTCTATACCCGCGCTTATCAACTCACACATAAGCCACTTTATAGACGTATTGCACAACAAACATTGGATTATGTCTTAAAAGAAATGCAAGATAAAAATGGTGGCTTTTTCTCAGCTACTGATGCAGACTCTGAGGGTGAAGAAGGCACTTACTTTGTTTGGTCAATAGACGAGATAAAGACTGTTCTGAATAAAGATGAATTTAAACACTTTAATCAGTGGTTTGACTTATCATCACACACTGATTTTGAAGGCAATCATGTTATTCGTTTTAAGGATATTAATGACGTTAATGTAGATGACTATAAACAAATTGATGGGTTACTTGCTAAATTATATAACGTCAGAATTAAAAGAGAGCTGCCACTCACCGACAATAAAGTGTTACTTTCTTGGAATGCACTGATGGTTCCTAGCTTAATTGAAGCAGGAAAGGTTTTTAATGAAGAGAAATACACAACTGCGGGTTTAGCTTTAGCAAGTCGCTTAGAATCATTCAATAAAAACAATCAACTTTATCGGGTATCCATTAACAATAAGCTTGAGACAAACGCGCTATTCGAAGACTACGCTTATTTGGCTAATGCTTATCTGTCCGTATTCGATCAAACAAATGAAAAAAAATGGTTAAACAGAGCGGTCCAATTAGTTAATACCATGAATGAGAAATTTTGGGATAAAGAGCGGTTTGGTTACAACATGACCAACGATAACAAATACTTAAATACTCGCTACAAAGAATCTTATGATGGTGCTATTCCATCTGCTAACGGCATAGCTTACCAAGTATTGGTTAAACTAAATAACCGAACAACCGAGCCATCATTCATTCAACAAGCTGAACAATTATTGAGTGCTTTTTCAGCTGATATTAACCAAGACCCTTATTCTTATAGCTCGTTTATTTTAGGCTTTAATCATGCTATTTTTACTGAGGCAGCCAATGTTCAATATGCTTATCAAGGCCGTATTCGTGTGCACACACAAACTCTTGATAATGATGAATTACTCGTCAACCTAAGTCTTAATCCGCTTTGGCATATCAACTCTAACCAGCCAATACAAGATTCATTAATTGCTACTAAAATAACCAATCTAGATACTCAAAATTGGACGCTTGAAGACTCAACCTATCCACAAGGTGAGCTGGCTAAATTGGGTTTTTCCAAAGACCAAATTTCAATTTATAAAGATCAAGCAAAAATTGGACTCAAACTAAAACAACACTCAAAAACCTACATAACACCAACACTCTTGTTGACTTTACAAGCTTGCAGTGACAAGGTGTGTCTACCGCCCACCACAATAACTTTAAAACCTTAAGTAGTCTTGCCTAAACGTTTTACCCATCCAACAAAATCATGATTAATCAAATATAAACAAGGTAGTAATACCAACGTCATTACCGTACCAAACAATAGGCCGTAACCCAACGAGAGTGCCATCGGTTGCAAGATATAGTCAGTTCCGCCAATACCATAAGCCAGTGGTATCACCCCCGCCAAAGTAGTGAGTGTTGTTAGTACGACGGCGCGTAGGCGGTCTTTCGCCCCTTTAATAACAAACCCATGCGCCGAAGCCGTGGTATCAACAACCTTTGCTTTTAAATAATTCAGATGTGAAACCAGTACTAAGGAGTCATTCACAATCACCCCTACTAATGCCAACGTGCCCAAAATCGCAAAAAAGCTTAGCGTTTCACCATGCAAGAAAAATGCCCAAATCACACCAATAACCGAAAAAGGAATGGCGCTCAGCACCAATAATGGCTGCGTATAAGAATTAAACAACAATACCAACAGCAGAAAAATGCCAAAAATTGCCATCACGAACGCTCGCTTAAAGCTGTCCATCGATTGCATGGTTTCTTTAGCGCCACCTTCTTTAATCACGCGAATATTTGGGAAATTACTGGTTAAATCTAAACGCTCTAAAGCTTCATCCATCACTCTACTTACGGTGGTAATTTCATCATCAACACTACCACTAACCAAAGTAGATCGTTGTCCGTTAAAGTGATTAAAATCTGGTTCGCCTTCAATTTGTCGAATACTGGAGAATTGTGAAATCGGCACTAAATGGCCTTTACGGTTATTCACTTTTAAAGATTGAATGAAAGCTTGTGAATGCAAGCCATCGCCAAAATAGATTCTAAAATTAACATCATTTTGGCCATCGCGCATATCAGTCACATCAATACCCGTAAAAGCAGTTTTTAGATATTGACTAACCACAGAAAAGTCGATTTCCAATCGGGCCATTTTTTCAAAATCAAGCACAACTTCAATACGCGCTTTCCCTGGCTCATCATCGCGATTAATATTATCCAATCCATCGATTGATGACAAAATTTCCTCTAATTGGTCAGCGGCAACTTGACGCTGAACATGATCACTACCCACTAAATTAATCTCTACATCCTCGCCTTGTGGTGGGCCGGGCCGTCTAATGGAGAATTTAAGTTTTTCAGCTGCGGTAATTTCACCTGCTCTCGCCTTGAGCTGCTTGAGTAACGCTTTAGAGGTTTGCACCCTCTCGCTCGACGGAGACAGCTCAATCGTGAACCTAGCCACATGAGTAAAATATTTACCCACATTAGAGGTGATTGATTCTAAGTCTTCACCCACAACCTCACTAATCAAGGCTTCTATTTGCTCACTAACCGATTCAGTGTAACCGAGCGAGCTACCTGCAGGCATTTGTAATCTAGCACTAATGGTATCGACGCCAATCGCAGGAAATAAAACAAACTTCATATTGGTCTTAGCAAAATATAACGAAGCCGCCAACATCAATGCGAATACTATTACCACCATATAACGCCACTTAAGCACAGCACTTAAAAAATCTTCGAACCAAACTTCTACTGCGTCAAACCAATGGCTGCTTTTAATCTTCTCATGTGAACTTGCCAAATGCGCTGGCAATGCGATAGATACTTCTAAAAATGACAATAACAATGCAAAAATCACCACAATTGGAATTACATAAATAAATTTACCCATGGTGCCGCCCATCAAAAACATCGATGAAAAGGCTAAAATAGTAGTTAAAATAGTAGTAATCACCGGCATAATCACATGTTTAAAGCCCCGTGTTGCTGACTCGAATCGATCTTCCCCACGCTGTTTGTGATGATGAATACTCTCTGCCACAATAATAGAATCGTCCACTACAATGCCTAATACTAGAATCATTGCTGCCAATGAAACCAGATTAATGGTCTCGCCACTTGCACCTAATAATGCCACTGTACCTAGTAAGCTCACCGGCAAACTAACTGCCACCCAAAAAGCAGTTTTAAATGAGAGAAAAGCACCTAATACAATTAGCACCAACAGCAAGCCCATCATGCCATTATTGGTCACAATCTTTAAGCGGTTACGTACATATTTAGACATATCTGAAGAGTAAAAAATTTGGAGTTGATTGTCATACTTACTGTTAAGATCGGTAATTTTTTCTTTAACTAAGTCAACCGTGGTGATGACATCGGCTTGGGCTTGTTTTCGTACACGTAATATAAAGCCTTTTTTGCCATTCACGCGAATGATAGATTTCTCCTCAACATTGCCACTTTCAATCTGAGCAATGTCTTTCAGGCGAACAATAGGCCCCTGGAAAGTTGACTTAATAATCACATCGCCCACTGATTCAGCTTGGTCAAATTTGGCCAACACCACAATGATTTTTTCGTCCCTTTCGCTGTGATTTTGCCCAACGGTATAACGCGCATTGCGTTTAGCAATAGAATCTATAATTTGCGGTAGGGAAAGTTTATGCTGATAAAGTTTGTTTGGATTGATTCTAATTTGTATTTCCCGATCTAAGTAACCATCCTTAACCACTTCGGAAACACCGTCAACCAACTCAAGAGAATCAGCAATATTATCAGTGATTTTTCTTAGCTCAGCATAAGATAAATCTGGGGCGCCAATGCTAATTTTAATAATGCTTTTTCTAGAAGTTTTCTGGTCGCGTACATTAGGCAAGTTAGTCACTTCAGCTGGCAAAGATTTAATACGATTAACCGCATTTCTGATATCTTGCTTGAGTGTGTCAATATCGCTCACATCTTGAGATAAAGTCACTGTAATGCTGGAACGCCCTTCTCTAGACACCGAAACAAACTTCTCAATACCTGAGATATTGCTGAGTTCATCTTCAATGAGGTTGGTGACGTTTTGCTCAACATCTTCGGGTGATGCGCCAGGGTAAGCTGTTGAAATAGACATGACTTCAAAGTCAACTGCTGGGAATTGGTCTCGTTGAATACTGCTAAGCGCCAATAGACCAATCGCGATAACACTCACGGTAAAAACTAAGGCTAGTTTTTTTTGCCTAACAAAGAAATTAAGGATACTGTCCATAATGGATTAGTATACCAACAGTAACCCTGTGTTTTGTTTTCTAGTCGGTCTTTTTGTTACGGGTTCTTTTGCGCTCAGTCTCACCCAATATGCGTTTACGAATACGAGTAGAGTTTGGTGTTACTTCTACCAACTCATCATCATCAATGAATTCTAACGCTTGCTCAAGGTCGAGCTTAATTGCTGGTGTTAATGACACAGCCTCATCGGTACCTGAAGAACGTACATTGGTAAGTTGCTTGCCTTTCATCACGTTAACCACCAAATCTTTATCACGTGCATGAATACCTACTACCATGCCTTCATAAATATCAGTATTGTGCTCTACAAAGAATTTACCACTCTTTTGCAGATTGAAAATTCCATAGGCAACCGCTTTACCTTGATTCATAGAGATTAAAGAGCCATTAGAGCGCTGGCCAATCTGACCTGGCTTTTGCGGCTTATAAGCATCAAAAGTTGAATTCATCAAACCAGTACCCGTAGTTGCTGTTAAGAATTCAGTTCTAAAACCGATTAAACCACGTGCTGGAATATTAAAGTCTAGTTTTACGCGTCCGTTACCATCAGGCACCATGTTAGTAAGCTCGGCCTTACGTTCGCCAAGTTTTTCCATTACTGTGCCTTGATGTTGAGTTTCAACGTCCACACTTAGGTCTTCAAACGGTTCACAAGTCACACCATCAATTTCTTTTAAAATCACTTGTGGTCGGCCCACTGCTAACTCGAAACCTTCACGACGCATGGTTTCAATCAAGATTGATAAATGCAATTCGCCACGACCAGAAACAATAAATTCTGAAGGGTCTTCTGTATTAGCAACACGCAATGCAACGTTATAGATTAGTTCTTTATCTAGGCGATCACGAATATTTCTTGTAGTAATATATTTTCCATCTTGCCCTGCGAATGG
>OFBU01000062.1_pt1 | contig 15889 bp, 15 predicted proteins | sample 1520681 | NCBI WGS metagenome assembly OFBU01 (sample SAMEA3696450, study PRJEB22514) | metagenome | biome: water; feature: marine; material: hydrothermal vent | place: Pacific Ocean | collected 2014-08-16 | depth 1514 m
GCGTGTGTGACTCTCGCAGCGGCGGTTTCACGGGAGATAGAGAGAGTATTTTCATCGATATCGCAGGGAACAGGTAGCGCTCCAGCCATATATATAGCATTCAAAATAGCACTACAACTGTAGCTTGGAACAAGCACCTCATCTCCCCGAGACACTCCTATGGCAAGAAGTGCGAGATACAGGGCGCTCGTTCCATTGCTCACCATCACTGCCCGAGCACTCTCATCCACGATATCACATAGCAATCTCTCTGCTTTACGACAAAATCTCCCACTACTGAGCCAGCGACTTTCGAGTACATCCGAAATATATTCCCCAGCCTTTTCTGGTATATATGGAGAGTTGTGAGGGATCATTTTTTGTAATATCCCTCTTTGATTACGGGAGGATTGCCCACTATCAACGAGTATGGAGGAATCTTTCCGGCATTTATCAATATGGTACCCGCTCCCACGACGCTGTTGTCTCCTATCTCGGTATATCCGCCTATAAAGGAGTGTGAACCGACAAAGACATTGTCTCCTATGATGATATCTCTCCTGCTTATACTCTCGGCAAGACCTATGGTCATCATATGGGAATCTGCGCAGTTGATCGCCACGAAAGAGGCGATATCGCAATTTTTTCCTATCCTGAGAGTGGCACCGTTGGCATTTATTTCGCTAAAAAGACCTATATATGTCCCCTCCCCTACTTCGGGTTCTCCCAAAATATGCACAAGAGGGTGAAAATCATTTTCCGGAATCTCTATGGCCTGAAGCACAAGCTCTTTAAAGTTCACAGCAGTTTCTCCAAAGTTACGGTTTCGCCCCCGAATATCTTGTTCTTCACCCTTCTGCCTACGAGAAAACGACGATATTTCGGAGGAAGACCATCCTCTTCGGCTCTTTTGAAAAGAAGCATATCCTCTCCGATCACACTCCCCGCCACTATATCTACGGCAGCGACAATCTTTCTTCTGGCCATCTTCCTCATCTCCATCTCCTCTTCGGTCGGCTTGAGAACGGAGCTTCCCAAAGCCTCGCTTGCGAAGCGAATATCCCCCACATAACGCTTCAACTCGTCGGGATTTATACTAAACCAGTGATCCGGCCCCTCCATATCGTTATCGAGCGTAAAGTGTTTCTCTATCACCTCCGCACCCATGCAGACAGCTCCTACGGCCGCGGCACTACCTATGGTGTGATCCGAAAAACCGACCTTCACTCCGAAAGCATCTCTTATGACCGGTATCTTTCTCAGATTGACATCTGCCGCCCTCGTCGGATAGGAGGATGTGCAATGCAAAACGGTAATATCGTCGTTGCCCATCTCTTTTATGCTCTCCACGGCATCTTCTATCTCCGATGCGTATGCCATTCCTGCCGATATGACCATGGGAAGCTGTTTCGAGGCGTAGTATTTCAACTGCTCGAGATTGCTCAAGTCATCGCTTCCCACCTTTATGAAAGGTAGATTCGCTATGGATAGTAAAAAATCGAGATCACTTCCATTCTGAGCCGTAGAGCTGAACAAAATATCTTTCTCTGTGCAATATTCAACGATTTCGACCCATTCATCTTTGCTGAATTCATATCGTCTAAACATCTCCAGCATAGACTCCGTAATCTCTCTTCCTCGAGATTTGTAGGTATATGTCTGCTTCGGATCACTTATAAATTCATCGGCTTTGAAAGTTTGAAATTTAACACAATCGGCTCCCGCTCTTTTTGCCTCATCTACCATTTTTTTAGCGATATCGATATCGCCGTTATGGTTTATACCGACTTCGGCAATGATGAAAACACTCACCTTCACACTCCTTTCCTATTTCCTCTCCAGACTCTTCAAAATAGCCGTACAACTCTCTTCGAGTCTCTCCAGAGAAGAATCTTTCAATACTTCTATACCTTTTTTCGCAAGATACTTCGCCATCTCCTTTTGATTTTGCGCACTCTCTATTGCGATGAAGTCCATACCGAGATATAGAGCCTCGTTGGCCACTACGCTCGCCGAAAAAATACCAAGTCTGGATTCGCTCATCATTCGTGCGACCTCACGAGTGTCGATATGAAGAGATACCTTCTTTCTATTTCGGATATACTCTTTGAGTAAATCGATATTGGGATTTGAAGAGGTGGTAAGAACGGCTATACGAAACTTCTCTTCTTTATCTATCGAAGCAAGAATCTCCATGCTTATATTCTTCTCATCACTCCCACCCATGGCTATGAGTATATCGTAGAGTTTTTCTCTCTTGTTCGCACTCTTTTCGCTGACGAATTCATCCCGTATCAAAGTATATCTCTCGCCACATCTTATCTCGCAAAGAGGAGACACCAACCCTCTATAACTTTTAGACTCCGCATACGGGTTGTGGTTGAGCACAATATCACAATAATGCCTTTCGTAGGTATCGTCCAGCGCCCAGAGCGTCACACCGGTAGCCTCTTTGAGCCGCTTCTCCATCTCGGCGTCTATGCCATAGTGATCGATGACGACGGTATCGATACGCTCTCTCTTCACCAGCTCGACGAGCTCCTCGATATCATCGCTCTCGAGCAGCCGCAGAGCGTAGCCGGCCTCCCTTATCCTTCCGTTGATATTGCCGGGCAAATCCCGTACGGCGAAGAGTACTTCAGACTCCCCGAACTCCCGCTTTGCAAGTACCAAATCACGCATTATATGCCCCGTACCGATACTCGAGGAGCTGTCGGCTCTGAAGAGTACCCTCTCTCTCATTTCGTCAATCTTCTAAAACCGCTATGCTTTACGGGAGTGTCGAGCAGTCGGTGCAGCTCGCCTCCACTCTGAGCCCGGGCTATCACCCCGAAGACCTCGTCGACAGCCGAGATATAGCTCTCTATCTCCGCTTCACCATGCGCATATGAGGCATAATAGCCGCCTGTGGCTAGGAAGCCCCTCTCTAACATCTCTTTTACGAAAATCGTCTGCATCAGCGAAGCGGAATCGTATTTAAAAGAGAAATGACTCAGAGGGTAGAGACCCTCCACTTCGATATCGAGGCTGTTTCTCTCCGCCGCCTTTTTCCATCCCTCCTGCACCGCTTTACCGTTCCTCTTTAGAACTTCCGGAATATTCTTCTCCTTTATCTTTTTCAGAGTCGCCAAAGAGGCGGCGAAACCGAGTCTGTCTGTCCAGTAGGTCGAGCTGATGAAGCTCTCCTGAGCCGCACTCATAACTTCCTTTCTTCCGATAATCGCACCCATCGGGAAACCGTTGCTTATCGCCTTGCCGAAGACAGCTATATCTGGCTCGATTCCAAGTTTCAGGTGTGCACCGCCGTAATTGAGTCTCCATCCGGCCGTAATCTCGTCCACCACGAGCACCGCCCCTATCTTTCGACTTTGGGTATGTATGGCCTCTATGAACTCATCATGCGGATATTCGCTTCTTATGGGTTCCATCACCACCGCCGCGATCTTCTCGCCATATCTCTCCACGAGCCGTACAAAGCCCTCCGTATCGTTATAGGCGAAGGGGTAGGCCGTTCCGCTCAGCCCCCTCGGTACCCCCCTGGGAGAGAGCCCCGGAAGCAGATGGCCGTCGAGAGCTCTGTCGTCGGAGAGATTGGCGGCGAGATACCAGTCGTGCCATCCGTGATATCCACAGAAAAGTACGATATCTCTTCGTGTATGGGCTCTGGCGATTCGTACCGCAACAGCCATCGACTCCCCTCCGCTTCTGGCGAATCTCACCCCCGAAGCCCACGGATGAATCCGACAAAGTGTCTCGGCGAGAGCCACCTCTTCGGGAGCGTTGAGTGTAGTCATATTCCCCTTTTTGACAGCCCGGCAGACAGCGGCATCTATCTCCTCGTCGGCATAACCGACGATACACGCTCCTATTCCCATATAGCTCATATCGATATACTCGTTGCCGTCGAGGTCTCTCACTCTGCAACCTTCGGCACTATCGTAATATGCAGGCCAGAGCTCGGGTGCGAACATCTCAGGACGCTTGGAGAGCAACTGGGTGCCTCCAGGTATCAACTCTTTGGCTCTTGCGTATAGTTTTTGTGTTTTGTTCATGACTCCTCCTCGAGAGATTTCAAGTACCCTTCGTTTCTGCCTATATGGGAGTTGATACGCGTCAAATGCGGATTTTCCTCGAGATATTCGAAGAGCTCTCCGATTGAAAAATCACTATGGCCGAAGTGCTCATAGACTCTCTTTACAAGCTCGAAATCCTCCGCCTCGTCCACCGTCAATCTCCACTCCGGATGTATGGGCTCTTTGTGCAAAGCCGAACATACGAAACTGCCGCAATCCCTTATATAGGGTGTCACATGCTCACGCTCCGAGGGTCGTTTCGCCCCTTTGTGGGCCTCTTCGAGCGTCCGGAAACGGAATATCTCCGCATCCAGCCCGTCGGGATAGACCACAGGGTCCACACAGTTGGCCATATAGTCGGCACCGCTTTGCAAAAAGGCATCTATCAGTTCATCCACGATGGAAGCGTGGTGGAGCGGGCAGTCGCCGGTAAGCCTGAGGACAATATCCTCACTCTGCAGACCAAAGGCTCCGGCACAATCGAAAAACCTGGCGAGAACATCGCTCTTTTTTCCCCTGAAAAGGCTATACCCCGCCCTTTGCACGACAGATGCCAGAAAATCGTCGCTCTCTTCGTCACTTGTGAGGAGAATCAGCCCATCGACTCTCTCGCTGCCGCGGAGTCTGTGCAACTGATGCAGTATCATCTCTCTTCCCAGAATCTTTTTGAGTACTTTTCCGGGCAGCCTGCTCGAATCGCTTCTGGCCTGTAAAAATGCGTATATCCTAGCCATCTAATCTCCATAAAGAGGGATTGATCAACTCCGGCGGAACATCCTCGGCTATGGAAAGGATTCGCGAAACGAGCTCCTTGTCCAATATGGGAAGATTCGAGAAGAGCTCCGCATTTTTTTTCATTTGTGCGGCCCTCTCCGCCCCCAGAACCAGCACGCAAGAGGGAGCCGCGCTTGCGACATAGGAAAGCGCCAGCATGGGCAGTGTCATACCGAGCTCTTCAGCTATAGCGGCAAGCCTCTCGAGAGGCTTGCGGGCCTTCGAGAGCGTCCCTCTCAAATCGCTCCGCTCGAGAAAAAAGAGCCCCTGCAGATAGACTGAACGGACAAAGAGCAATTTGCCCCTCCTGCTGGCCTCCTCTATCCAGCCGGATCTAAGGGCTCTGGAGTCCAGGAGGTTGAAGGGTATCTGAATCATCGATATCTCATCGATATCCAGAGCCATCTTCATCTCTTCGTCATTATATATCGAAACACCGAAATATTCAAACAAAGCTCGCTCGCGCGCACTCCCGATTATGCTCCTCTCCCTATCGCCCCATCCATGGAGGGCTTTCGAGTCGTGCAGCATCATCGCATAGAGACTCTCCCTCTCCAGCCTGCGCAGACTCCTTTCGAGACTCTCCCCGAAGGAGTCGTAGAATTCAGCGGAAGAGATTTTGCTCACGATATGGATATTTTCCTCTTTCGGCAGATATCTGCCGAGTATCTCTTCGCTCTTTCCATAGGCTATGGCGGTATCGAAGCAGTTGACGCCGGCTTCGAGGGCACTTTCGAGTATCTTTCGCGCCTCCAAATCCCCGGGTCGTCCCTCTCTGTTGGCCACTCCATAATCGATACCGAGTTGCACGGTCCCCAGAGCCAGCCGAGAAACTCTATCTCCGTCGAATTCCAGATATCTCATCCCAGCAGCTCCTTTGTCTTCTCTATCACGAAGTCCTGCTCCTCGTCGCTCAAATCAGGATAGAGCGGCAGAGAGAAACAGCCTTCGTAGTAGCGCTCCGTCATCGGCAGCTGCGTCTCGCCGTAACCGAGTCGGCGATAGTAGGGCTGACGGTAGATAGGAATGTAGTGCAGTTGCAGGCCGATACCCCGTTCGCGCATCTTTATGAAGAGCTCCTCTTTCGTGACGGCGGCGCGGGCGAAATCGACCGAAACCACATAGAGGTGGTAGCTGCTCTCGGGCGTATAGGGATAGAGCGGCTTCAGCAGTTCATAGTCGGCAAAAGCTTCGTCGTAGCGCCGGGCCAGTTCCCTGCGGCGGGCGATGAAACGGTCGAGTTTTTTGAGCTGTGCACGCCCTATGGCGCAGTGGATATCGCTGATGCGGTAGTTGAAGCCCAGTTCCCGCATCTCGTACTCCCATGGTTTCATCTCGGGGCTTTTCACCATGCCATGGTTGCGAAGCATACGAATCCTTTCCGCCAGGGCCGCGTCGTTGGTGGTCACCATACCACCTTCGCCCGTGGTTATATGTTTGACCGGATGAAACGAGAAGATGGAGGCGTCGGAGTGGACACAACTGCCCGCTTTGATACCCCCACACTCCGCCCCGATACTGTGGGCGCAATCTTCGAGTATCGTTATAGCGAAGCGCTCTTTTATGCGTGCCAACTTCTCCTGATTCACCGGCTTGCCAGAGAAGTGGACGGCATAGAGGGCCTTGATGGAGGAGTCTTTCTCCAGCGCCGCTTCGCACAACTCCAGGTCGATATTGCCATCTTCGGCTATATCGACGAAGAGGGGCCGGGCACCGGCGTAGAGGATGGAGTTGGCGGTGGCCAGAAAGGTATTGGGGGTCGTAAGGACTTTCTCACCGGATTTCAGCAGTGCCGCGGAGGCCAGATGCAAGGCGGCGGTACCATTGCAGACGGCGACGGCATGTTCGGCACCGCAGTAGTCGGCCACCTCTTCTTCGAAGGCGGCTATCTGCGGACCTGTCGTGAGATAGTCGGACTCGAGTACCTCCCTCGCAGCCGCTATCTCTTCAGCTCCCACACTCTGCTTTGCATAAGGTATCATCGCAGAAACTCTCCCGCAAGCTTCAGAAACTCTTCGCGACTCAACCAGCGGTCGTTCGTACCGGAGTTGTATTCGAAGCCCTCTTCCACCATCCAACCTCTCTCTCCAAGAGCATTCTCCCGATAGTCCACAGGAGCGGAGAAACGGATTGTCGGCTGGATGACGAAGTGATCCTCGAACTCTATGGTAAGATGACTGTCGTCGGCAGGGCACATCACCTCATGGAGCTTCTCTCCGGGCCTGATACCGATGATTCTGTGTGCCAGACCGGGTGCTATCGCACTCGCGAGCTCCGTCATCTTCATCGACGGAATTTTGGGTACGAATATCTCTCCGCCCCTCATTCTCTCGAAGTTTTTGAGTACGAACTCCACCCCCTGCTCCAGCGTAATCATGAATCTGGTCATATCGGGATGGGTTATGGGGAGCTCTTTGGCCCCCTCTTTCACCAGTTTGGCGAAAAACGGCACCACGGAGCCTCTGCTACCTATCACATTACCATATCTCACCACACTGAAGGCTATATCCGCACTCCCTTTTATATTGTTGGCGGCCACGAAAAGCTTGTCGCTGGCGAGCTTCGTGGCTCCGTAGAGGTTGATCGGATTGGCGGCTTTGTCCGTTGATAGCGCTATGACCTTCTTCACTCCGCACTCCAAAGAGGCATCGATGACATTCTGTGCCCCGTCTATATTGGTTTTGATACACTCCATAGGATTGTACTCCGCTATGGGTACATGCTTCAAAGCCGCGGCATGGATGACGAAATCCACTCCGTTCATCGCCTTTTTGAGCCTCTGCGCATCTCTGACATCTCCTATGAAGTAGCGCATACACTCCCTGTCGTACTCCTGAGCCATCTCGTACTGTTTGAGCTCGTCTCTGGAGTAGATGATGATCTTGTTGGGTCTGTATCTGCGGAGAATGAGCTCCGTGTACTTCTTCCCGAAACTGCCGGTACCGCCCGTTATCAATATGTTTTTATCATTGAACACTTTCTATCTTCCCGTCTTTTATATTGTAAATTTTATCACATCCGCCAAGCGTGCTGAGCCTGTGGGCTATAATTATGAGCGTTTTATCTTCGCTCATGCCATAGATCTCATCCATTATCCTCGCCTCCGTCTCGTTGTCGAGTGCCGAAGTGGCCTCGTCCAGTATCAAAACTTCCGGATCCGTATAGAGTGCTCTGGCTATGGCTATCCTCTGCTTCTGGCCTCCGCTGAGTTTCACTCCCCCCTCGCCCACGACGGTATCGAGCCCTTCATGATTCTTTTCGAGAAAATCCCAGATATTGGCCTGCTTGAGAACCTTTACGAGCCTCTCTTCGTCTATGGGCTCCTCTATGGCCACATTGCGTGCGACGGTGCCATCGAAGAGATATATATTCTGGGGAATATAGCCTATCTTTCTGCGCCACGATTTCAGGTTCCTTTCGTTGAGAATCTCATCGTCAATATATATGGCTCCAGAAGCCGGACGATACAGACCTATGATAAGATCGACGAGTGTACTCTTGCCGCTGCCGCTCTCGCCGGTAAAGGCCACCCTGCTCCCTTTGGCTATCTCCAGATCGATACCTTTTAGTATCTCTTTGCCCTCCACATAGGAGAAGGCGAGCCTCTCTATATATATTCTCTTTTCGAAGGATACCGCATCGTCTCCGAGCTCTTCGGCTTCGTAGAAGAGCTCGTTGTGTACGATATCCAGAGATTTCAGATAGAAGAGGATTTGATTGTAGCTGCTCATTATTCTGTTTACGGAGGGCATAAGCCTGTAGAGACCGAGCACGAACATGGAGAGGAGTCCGAAGGCGGCCGAGATATCGCTGTCGTATTTATAGACCAGATAGATCACGATAAAGGATACGAGGCTGAAGCCTATCGCTTCGAGGAAGAGTCGCGGAAAGTGCAGAAGTGTTTCGTTGACTATGTTGGCTCTGGCGAAACCGGAGCTCGCTTGCGCAAATCTCTTCAGAACCATATCCTCGTTTCCTCTGAGTTTGATCATCTTGAAATTTCCGAGAGCGGAGGATATCACCTCGTAGAATTTTTTCTGAAACTCCTCCCTCTTGACCCCCTGCCGCTTTATCATCTTCGATACGGTATTCGTCAGAAGCAGTGCATTGAGTGCCAGTACCATGGTCAGCAGCAGTGTTATTTTCCAGTTGACATAGATGAACATGGCATATATGAGCAGTACTATGAATATCTCGCTCATAGTAAAGAGCATGGCCGATATGAGCATGGTCAGATTCTGCGCCTCCGTGACTATGGTTTTGGTCAAAGAGGCACTGTTTCTCTCTATGAAGTTGCGATAGGGCATCGCCAGATAGCTTTCGAAGAGTCTATAGGCGATTAGGTGGTAGCGTCCTTTGGAAAATCTCGCCAGTAGATGGAAGTAGAGCAGATTCACTGCACTTCTGAAGAGATAGAAGAGTATGAGCAGCATCCCGAAGGCCACGGTAAAGGAGACCTCACTGCTAAAACCCAGATTTTCGTATATATACGAAAAATATTCGTTTTTGTGGATTACCGAAAAATCGCCGGCAACGGCCATGAAGGGCATGATTGCCGACACACCGGCCGTCTCCACCAGAGATATGAATATGGAAAAGAGTAGAAGCAGCAGGAGAAAACGCCTGTCATCTCTTGTCAGAAGCGCATTGGCTTTTAGAAAGAATCTTAGCACCTTTTTAGAGCCTTCCATCCACTATCTCTCTCTCCAGAAAGGCCTTTATGTCGTAAACGACACTGTTTCGACCACTGCCAATCTCGACCTTTGCGAAGCATTCGTGCGCCACAGCGAGGATTATCGCATCGTAGTTTCGGGTATCGGGAGCACTGTCGCCAGCAAGAAGCTCGAGACCATACTCCCTCTTTACCTCCGTACTATCCGCCCAAGGATCGTATATATCGACTTCACATCCGAAATCCTTCAACTCCTCTATCACATCGACGACTCGAGAGTTTCTGATATCGGGGCAGTTCTCCTTGAAGGTAATTCCTAGGACGAGGACTCTGGAACCCTTTACGGTATGGCCCTTGTCTATCATCAGTTTCACCACCTTGTTGGCCACGAAGATACCCATATTGTCGTTTATTCTGCGACCGGATAGTATCACCTCCGGATGATAGCCCAGCTCTTTGGCCTTGTGGGTGAGATAGTAGGGGTCGACACCGATACAGTGTCCCCCCACCAATCCGGGCCTGAAGGGCAGAAAGTTCCATTTGGTACCGGCCGCTTCGAGCACATCGTTCGTATCGATGCCGAGTTTATCGAAAATGAGTGCCAATTCATTGACAAAAGCGATATTGATGTCTCGTTGGGCGTTTTCGATCACTTTGGCCGCCTCGGCCGTTTTGATATCGGGCGCCATGTGCGTACCGGCCTCTATTACCGAAGAGTAGAGGGCATCCACCTTTCGGGCCGTCTGCGCCGTGGAACCGGATGTGACCTTGAGTATATCCGTAAGCCTGTGCTCTCTGTCGCCAGGATTTATCCTCTCCGGAGAGTAGCCGCAGAAGAAATCCTCATTGAATTTCAGCCCCGAAACCCTCTCGAGTATAGGTACGCAGACCTCTTCGGTACAGCCGGGAAAGACGGTCGATTCGTAGATGACCGTATCACCCTTTTTCAGAACCTCTCCCACGCTTTCACTCGCCCTCTTCAGGGGCTCGAGATTCGGATTTTTGTGTCTGTCTATGGGAGTGGGGACGGTCACTATATAGATCTTGCACTCTCTTATATCGTCGAGGGAGTCGCTCAGTCGCAAACCGTTGCGGAAAGACTCTTCGAGCTCCTCTTGGCTAAGCTCCATGGTACGGTCGTATCCCTCCCTCAACTCCTCGATTCTCCATGAAGCGATATCGAATCCGACGACTTCGTAACGGCTGCTGAAGGCGTGGGCCAGAGGCAGGCCCACATAACCCAGCCCTATGACGGCTATCTTTTCAGACATTGTAAAACTCCCTGTACCACGCCACGAATCTCTCCACACCCTCCTCTATGGGGGTGTCTGGCCTGTAACCGGTATCGGCTATCAAATCTTTGACATCGGCATATGTGGCGGGTACATCGCCAGGCTGTATGGGAAGCATCCTCTTGCGCGCCTGCCTACCGGTGGCCTTCTCGATTGCCGAGATGAAATCGAGCAGTTTCACGGGGTCGTTGTTGCCGATATTGTAGATTTTGTAGGGAGCCACGGAGCTTCCGGGGTCGGGATTTTTCCCGCTCCAACGGGCGTCTCCCTTCGGGGGTCTGTCGAGTACCCTCACTATACCCTCCACGATATCGTCTATATATGTGAAGTCCCGTCTCATGTCTCCGTAGTTGTAGACATCTATCTCTCTCCCCTCCAGGATGGCTTTCGTAAACAGAAAGAGTGCCATATCTGGTCTGCCCCACGGACCGTAGACGGTGAAGAAACGCAATCCCGTAGTGGGGATGGAGTAGAGATGGCTGTATGTGTGTGCCATCAGTTCGTTGCTCTTTTTCGATGCGGCGTAGAGGCTGATGGGGTGGTCCACATTGTCGTGTACGGAAAACGGCATACTCTCGTTCAGGCCATAGACGCTCGAACTGCTCGCATATACGAGATGTTTCACTTCGTTGTCTCTGCACGCTTCGAGTATATTGAGAAAACCCACGATATTGCTCTGGATATATGCACGGGGATTTTCGATACTGTATCTCACTCCCGCCTGTGCGGCGAGGTTGCAGACGGCATCGAAACGCTCCCTCCTGAAAAGCTCCTCTATCGCTTCACGCTCTTCGAGGTCCATCTTGACAAAGCGGTATCCAGGATAGAGAGTGCTCGATACGCTACGACCATCTTCGATATCGGACTCCTCTATCCCGCTCTCCTTCAATCTTCCGTACTTGACGCGGATATCGTAGTAGTCGTTTATATTGTCTATACCTATCACTTCATCACCCCGTTCGAGCAATCTCTTTGCGAGATGATATCCGATGAAACCGGCACTTCCGGTAATGAGTATCTTCACATTCTTCCTTTATGTAGCGGTATCGCTCTACAAGCGTCCTCTATTTCTCGCACTCTCTTCGCCGCGGATGCAAAGAGGAGCGCCATCTTCACCCTTTGTAGTTTTCGAGATATTTCGTATCGAAGTCGTTGGAGATGAAATCCTCGTTCTCCATCATCTTTCTGTGAAACTCTATCGTCGTCCTCACACCGGCCACTTCGAACTCCTCTAGGGCTCTCTTCATCTTGGCTATGGCCCTTTTTCTGTCTTCGCCCCAGACTATGAGTTTGCCTATCATACTGTCGTAGTGGCTGGGGATGATATAGTTGCAGTAGGCGTGGGTATCTATCCTCACATCTTTCCCGCCGGGGGCTATCCACTTCTGTATCTTGCCCGGACTGGGGAGGAAGCTGACGGGGTCTTCGGCGGTGATACGGCACTCTATCGCATGACCCTTGAGCTCTATCGCCTCCTGGGGAGGCAGTGTATCCCCTTCGGCCACCCTTATCATCAACTCTATGATATCGATACCGCTGACCATCTCGCTGACGCAGTGCTCCACCTGAAGGCGTGTATTCATCTCCATGAAGTAGAAGTTTTTGTGTTTGTCCACGAGAAATTCGAATGTACCCGCACCCTCGTATCCGATATGTCTGGTGGCTCTCACCGCCGCTTCATGCAGCTCTCTTCGCCTATCGTCGTCGAGAACCATGGCGGGAGACTCCTCTATGAGCTTCTGGTGTCTTCTCTGCATGGAGCAGTCGCGCTCTCCTATATGGATGGCGTTTCCGTGGCTGTCTCCCATCACCTGCACCTCCACATGGCGCGGTGCCTCTATGAACTTCTCCATATAGAGGGTACCGTCTCCGAAGGCGTTTACCGCTTCGGCTTCACATGCGAGAAAGGCGTTTTCTATATAGCTCTCGTCTTCGACCACTCTCATCCCTCTGCCCCCGCCGCCGGCGGCTGCTTTGAGAATCACGGGATAGCCGATTTCGGATGCGAGTCTGCGCGCCTCGTCGGCATCGGCCACCGCTCCGTCGCTTCCGGGAATGGTGGGGACTCCGGCTTCGGCCATCACCTGCTTGGCCTTGGATTTGTCCGCCATCATCTGCATGACCGACACTCCCGGCCCTATGAATTTGATACTGTGGTGTTCGCATATCTCCACGAAATTCTGATTTTCGCTCAAAAAGCCATAACCGGGGAATATGGCATCACACTCCGCCAATTCGGCGGCCGATATGACTGCCGGTATGTTCAGATAGCTCTCCGTACTCTTGGGACCGCCGATACAGATGGCGGCATCCGCCAGCTTGAGATAGGAAGCGTCTCTGTCGCCGGTCGAATAGACCGCTACCGCCTCTTTGCCCATCTCCTTGATGGTTCTGATGGCTCTGAGAGCTATCTCACCCCTGTTGGCTATCAATATTCTCTTTATACGCCCCATTTCAGATCTTCTCCACTCTGAAGAGGGGTTTGTCGTACTCTACGGGCTCACCATCCTGCACCAGAACTTCGAGAATTTTACAGTCGTACTCCGCCTCGAGCTCGTTCATTATCTTCATCGCTTCGAGGATGCAGAGCGTCTGACCCTTTCTCACTGTATCTCCCGCCTGCACGAACGGAGGAGAGTCCGGAGAGGGGGCGGCGTAGAATGTCCCGACCATTGGGGAGGTGATGAGCTCTCCCGCCGCAGAGACGGCTGTCGGCTCCTCCGTCGATACCGTCTGCATCGCTTTGGGGGCTTCGGCACTCTCCGTTTTCACCTCTACCGGCATAGCGGCCGGAGCGCTGTCGACTCCCGCTTTGCCCAACTCTATGGAAAAATCTTTCTCTTTTATTTTGAGTTGAGAGAGTGTACTCTCTCCGAATATCTCTATCAGCTCTTTTATCTCTTCGAATTTCATATCTTCTCCTGCTTCTATCGGGTATCGGAAGCGCTACCGCCCTATCGATCAGCCTCTTGTGTCCTCTCGATTTTCCGATTCGTTATAATAGCATTATTATATCCAATGCTTTTTTAGCACTGTGGTGATATTTCCGACAATTATACTCGAGGCGGTGAAAAATGGGACTCAAAGCGGACAGCTGGATCAGGAAAATGGCCCTGGAAGAGGGAATGATAGAGCCTTTTTGCGAAAATCTCGTAGCCAGAGGGGTGGTCAGTTACGGATTGAGCAGTTACGGTTACGATATAAGGGTGAGTGACGAATTCAAAATCTTCACCAATGTAAACTCCACCGTGATAGACCCGAAGGATTTCGACGAAGCCAATGTCGTGGACTACAAGGGTGATGTATGTATAGTGCCCCCCAACTCGTTCGCTCTCGCCAGAACGGTGGAGTATTTCAGAATGCCGAAAAACACTCTCGCCATATGTCTTGGCAAAAGTACCTACGCCAGGTGCGGTATCATCGTCAATGTGACTCCTTTCGAGCCAGGTTTCGAAGGCCACATAACGATAGAGATATCCAACACCACCCCCCTGCCGGCCAAGATATACGCCAACGAGGGGATAGCGCAGGTGCTCTTCCTGCAGGGAGACGAAGAGTGCGAAACCACATACGCCCAGAGAAAAGGGAAATACCAGATGCAAAGAGGTATCACCCTGCCAAGAATATTGAAAAATGGAGATTGAAGATGAGAGTGGCACTGATACAGCAGAGATTTCACGGCGACATAGAGAGCACGATCTCAAGAAGCGAGGAGCTCATAGAGGAGGCTGCCGAAGGCGGAGCCTCTCTCGTGGTCCTGCAGGAGTTGCATCAGAGTGAATATTTCTGCCAGTACGAAGATACGAAATATTTCGAATATGCCGAAAAGTTCGAAGAGGATGTCAAGAGATGGGGCGAGGTGGCGAAGCGGCACGAAGTGGTGCTGGTCTCGTCGCTCTTCGAGCGCAGGACTGCAGGCCTCTATCACAATACGGCGGTCGTTTTCGAAAAAGACGGCACGGTAGCGGGAAAATATCGCAAGATGCACATACCGGACGACCCCGGCTTCTACGAGAAGTTCTATTTCACCCCCGGAGACCTAGGCTTCGAGCCCATAGATACGAGTGTGGGGAGGCTCGGAGTACTTATCTGCTGGGACCAGTGGTATCCCGAGGCCGCCAGGATAATGGCTCTCAAAGGTGCCGAGATGCTCATCTATCCTACGGCCATCGGATGGTTCGACAGCGACGACGAGGATGAGAAGATGCGCCAACTCTTCAGCTGGATAAACATACAGCGCTCCCACTCCATCGCAAACGGTATTCCTCTGCTTTGCTGCAACCGTGTCGGTTTCGAAAACGACCCTTCCGGTACGCTCGAGGGTATAAGATTCTGGGGCAACAGCTTCGTATGCGGAGCGCAGGGAGAGTTGACAGCCCAGGCCGACAGCGAAAGCGAAACGATACTCTACGCCGATATCGACAAAGGCGCCACCGGAAGGGTCAGGGATATCTGGCCCTTCCTCAGAGACCGAAGAATCGATGCCTACGACGATATCCTGAAGCGCTACTGCCTATAGAGCGAAGCTCACCTCTCCTCTTCGAGTAGCATTCCTCGAAGGGGCTCTTAGGTGATAACGATAACTCAATATTACCGCTTCTTTCTATCACTTCCCGAGCACCTGCTTGCAAGATGTATGGCGACCTCCTCAAATCTACGCATCTATGCTACCGAACGAAACAACTCCGAGGGTGTTTGTGCTGTAGCGCCGGATAATCGTTCCATCCATCGATAATCTCTTTGGCTATAGTACCACCTAAATTCAGCTATAGATAATTCTTATAGTCACATATCTCTCGACTCTTTGCTGCGCTTCCTCGTTGACGATGTAACAATAGCCTGATATTTCAAGATACACTTTTCTTGGCATGATCTTCTCCGCCCTCACAATATAGAACAGGAGGGACTATATTATCGTTATCGACTGACCCTCTTTTTTGAAATTCGACTGTTTCGAAATGGATGTGAAAGCAATCTGGCGAAGCAGTGAGACAATCAGGTTTCTTAAGACACTTCTCAGTGTGGATTCGATATACTGGACAAAATTGTAAGGTAGACTTTTTTATGGGGTGTGTATATGCTGACGAATTGTATTCAAA
>OFBU01000063.1_pt1 | contig 15804 bp, 16 predicted proteins | sample 1520681 | NCBI WGS metagenome assembly OFBU01 (sample SAMEA3696450, study PRJEB22514) | metagenome | biome: water; feature: marine; material: hydrothermal vent | place: Pacific Ocean | collected 2014-08-16 | depth 1514 m
CATAGGATTTGAAGTTGGGATAATTGCTGTAACTTTGCCATTCCCGTAGAAATTAACCGATGGAATAGATACTTTTACCATACTTCCATAAGGAACAAGTCTTAAATTATGTTCTGAAACTTCAACAACAACTTTTAAATTACTAAGATCAGATAAAATAAATGCAGGCATTCCCGGTAAAGCCATTTCACCGGTATTAATATTTTTCTTAATAATTACCCCATCATTTGGAGCTTTGATATTCAAATATTTATATTGATTTACAACTTCTTTAAGTTGCTCATTTGCTTGATCAACTTGTTTTTTGCTAATTTCAACCATATCTTTCATATTTTTTGCAGCTAATTCCAAAGTCTCAACTTCATATTTTGAAACCATGTGCTTTTTATAAAGTCTTTTATGCCGAGCAAGATTTAATACAATATTATTCAATTGACTTTGATTCATTTGCAGTGATAATTGAGCTTGTGAAATTCCTAATTGAACTCTTCTTTTTGCAGTATCTATTTCTTTCGAATCGATTTTATAAAGTAATTTACCCTTTTTTACGAAATCACCCTCACTCGCATTAACGGAAGCTACAAATCCCATATATCGACTTGTGATAACTTTTTGATTGTCTGAAATAACAGAACCAGAAATTGTTAAATCTGCATTAAGTTGTGAAACAACAATAAATAAAATTAAACTAAAAAACTTTACCATTTTAATCCTCCTTGTTAATTAATTTTTCGAGAGCAAAAACCCGTTCATTTCGCAAGTTTTTTACCCGAAGTAGTTCCATAATTTTTTGAATTTGATAAGATTGCTTAATTAAAACATCATTAATTGAAACTAAACTTTCTTGATATTTTGCTTCATATTTATCAGAAACCTTTTTCATTTCTGCTTCTATATCAGCTTTTTCTTTATCTATTGATTTCTTTGTTAGAAAAACATAAGGCTCTTCTGCTAAGAAGTAAGCAACGGGTTTTCTTATCAGGTGATACCTTATGGGTGAGATAATTTTCTCTTCGGATTTGTTCTTCATAAGGAAGCTCCTTTAATTACCTTGTCCAACAGTGGCAACTTTTACAAGGCTTTCGTAGAAAAATTATTAATTCTATTCAACCTTGACAACTCTTTCCATTCAGCGTTAGAATTTAATTACAAGGTCTTTGAAAAGTGAATAAGGTTTCTTAAGGTGGTATAGCTTAAAACAGTTTTAGCTGTGCCGATTTGAATGTAGAAAATTTGTGAACTGTTAAATGCTTCTATGGGCTTGTTTTAGCTATGTTAACGGATTACTGAATTTTATGAATGTGCTTTAAAGCTTTATGAACATAAAGAGCTTGCAAGCTGTGTCCAGTCAGTAAAGCCTCTATGTCAAATATGGAACTGCCTGCATTCCCTTCCTTCTGGAGGGGAATTAAGGCATTTCTGCCACTATGTCCCGCCTTTTGCTGTGTCCCTCCCTCGCTATGTCCAATTTTCTCTTAATTCCAGGTGTTTCGCTGTGTCTGTAGTCTCTTCTGATTGAACAGGGAGTAGTCTGTCTTTTTCCAGAAAAAGACAAGGCGACAGGAATTCCTGATACTGCTATTTCTGTAGATGAAAAAGGGAAGACATCTACATACTTAACTTAACTAACTACCTGACAAAGACTAACTACCTTCACCTTTAACAAAAACTAACTTCCTAAGCCTATAAGCAAAAAGCAAATATCCTGACCTGGGCTGGTAGATTGCCATCTTCCCGCTTTCTACCAGCTACTCTCCCTGTCCATTGAGGAGAGACTACAGGCACAGGAGGATCCGCTATGAAAAAGGCGGTAAGAACTAAAAAAGTTTCTTTAAAGAAAGTCAAGATAATCTTTGACTGTCCTGAATGCGGGGGAGAGGGCTATGTAGAAGTCCCTTATTGTCCATCTCCAATAGCAGTAGAACCTGCATGGAAAAAAGAAGAATGCGGATACTGTTATGGTAATGGAGTTGCAGTCATCACTCTTGAGCATCTACTACGGATAGCTTTTCCCGATGCACGTTTTGGGGATAAAGTTTTCTACAAGATGAAGTTTCCAGAAAGCAATGAAAATAAACCAAAACTTTACTAAGAAAGGGGGAAATCGCTATGGAAAGGACTTCTGCTGTGGAAAAGGTGGAAAGAGATAAGCTTGCAGATGCTTTGCTGGAAGTAGTTCCTCTTGAATTTATGCATGCTTTGAGGGACTACAAACGGCAACTTAGAAAATGCCAGGGGGAAATCTTAACGAGAGGAGTAACCTGTGAAGAACTTGCCTCAACTTCATTCCTGTTTAACCTCTATGCTTCTCTAAAGGGGGAATCTCAAGAAGAGGTAAAAGTCCTTCTTCATCTTCTCCAGTCTGCCAGAGAAGCAGCTGCGGGATTGGACGATGATGATTTCTCCTTTCTTGTAGTCTGGTTCCTGGAAGGTAGAGATGAATCCCGCATATGGTGGAAACACTATGAAAGAAAGGTTTTCCTTCGGAAGTATAGGAAGAACAAATTTTTGCAGTTTTTGAGAAACATGAAACCTAAGAAACTTTAAAACAAACTATGTAAAGGAGGGATTAGCTATGGCAGTAAGGAGGAACGAAAGCTATGTAGAAATCATCAAGGCTGTGGATGAGATCCTTGACAGCTATGGAGAGAAGGCTGTACAAGAAGTGCCGAGTAAAGGAAGAACGTTGTATGGCTATGTTCCCCAATTTGTTTTTGACGCTCTCAACGAGGTCATAGGGGCTAACTGGGGATATGAAATCCTTAGCAGCAGTTGTGAAAGGGAGGAAAGAGTTAGGAAGAATGGAAACAAAGATACGGTCTATGTTGCTGTGGTCCATGTCCGTGTCTGGATGATGGACAAAGGCAATTGCAAAGAGGCATTCGGGGGCAGTGAAAATTACACTGCTTCTGATGCTCTAAAAGGTGCGGTAACAGACGGAGTGCAGAAAGCACTTGCGATGTTCTCCATAGGGCACAAGGCTTATCGAGGAGAACTTGCACCAGCTAAAGAGGACGGTAAGAAAGGAGATAAGAGCTATTTACAGGAAGAGACTGGAGAACCAGCTTCCGAAAAACAGAAGAAACTCATCAAGAAACTGGCTAAGGAAAGGGGGATGAATACTGAATCTCTAAAGGAGATTGCTCAGGAGCTTGGATTCGAGCTCAACAGCGAGACGCTTACCAAGTTCCAGGCGAGTCAACTCATCGAGAGGGTAAAGAACTTCCCAAAGGTTTCTGCTTGATTGTGCGGAAGGAACTGTAAATAAGGAGGAAAGAGCTGGGCTTGATAGTGAAACTGTGTTCAAGGTATAAGCTGTGAAAAAGTTGGAGTTACGGTGGAAAACTGTGTAAAAGGAGCTGGCTGGGAGTTAGGAGGAAGGAACTGAGTGGAAGGTAAGAGCTATGAAAAAGGACGGGTCTTTTGCTCGTCCTTCAATTTCAAGAACTGAACTAAAACTTTTAAAGGGGGAAGCAGATATGAACAAGGTAATCTTACTCGGAAGACTGGTAGCAGATGCAGAGATTAAGCCACTCAAGGATATAAATCTAATTACTTTCAGAGTGGCTTACAACGAAAGTTGGAAATCTGGGAATGACTGGAAGGAAGAAGCTCACTTCTTTGATGTGGACTTCTTCACAAAGTATGACTATTTATTGGAAAAGCTTACTAAGGGAGCTCTTGTTCTACTGGAAGGAAAACTAAGACAGGAAAGGTGGGAATCTGATGGTAAAAAGCACTCAAGGGTCAAGATAAGGGCTGAGAAGGTCAGGATTCTCTCTGTTAAAGCAGATGAGGTTCCTGATCCGGAGGATATCGAGTTTTAAGATGAAGGAGGGTGGGCTGTGAAGATAGAATCTCAATTGCTTTATGAGATTTATAAAGCTCTTATAGCATTGCAGATTGCTTTGCTTTCTGGTATTGCTGTAACGATTGTTCACTATGGAATGAAAGAGTTGTGTGTAGAGTTAGTTGGGATTTTTATTTTTTCAATCCTTGCATGGTTGACCAAGAAGGTGGCAAAAACTATAGTTAAACTTGAGAAGGAGGATTAACTGGTATGAAGGAGGTATCCTTGATCTCCGTACTGTTGCTAGTAGTAGTGTTTAGTTTGTTTTTCCTGTTTGTTCTTTCTATGATAAAGACTTTTGAGCCTAAAGCTAATAAATAGTTTGAAGTTAGCTGAGGCGTAATAATTAATGAAGGGGATATATCTATGAATTTTGGTTTCTGGATGGATTTTCTTACCCTAATAGTTGTTCTTACAATTTTCGTGTGGATAGCGATGATAGTAAAAATTTCTGATTCCTAAGGATATTAGTAGTTTTTTTCTTCAGGTTCAGGTAGTTGGTTTTCTTGCAAGGTCAGGAAGTTAGTCTTTCTCAGGAAGTCAGTTAAGTTCAGTATGAGGGACGACCCTCACTTTCCCTTTATGGGATTGTGAGTTTTCCTGGTCTGTCCCTCCACCCATGTATAAATCCCTTCTATTTCTTCAGTAAATTCCTGTGGTTTCCCGAAAGGGCATAGCCTGTGAAGGATTTTTTTATGCTTTTTCGGGAAATCACAAAACTAAGGGGGTAAGAACTATGAAAGAAGAGAAAAAACTAAGAAAAAGGATGTCTCTCTACTTTGTAAAAAGGCTCTCTGAACTAAAAGCAGAACCTTTAGCAGATGTTTATAGGGAGCTCCTGAATCCTCTAACAAGAACATCTGAAGAACTGAAACTCATCCTCTCTGCTGTTGCTGATACACTCGAAGAATTCTTGAAAGAGAAAACGGGGAACAGCTGTATCGTTACCGTTGTGGTAGATGCTGACGAGGAAAACAACGACTTTGAAGCAGTTTTCTGTGTCAACAGAGAACCTCTCCTCTATGAAACGGGGGATTTTCTGATTTTCAAGGACTCAAGGAGAGAAAAGATAGAGGAGTATATCTCTGAGCTTGGAGAAAAACTTTTATCAAAGCTAAAACTTTAAGGGAGGTAAGGACTATGGCAAGGTTGGAAGCTAAAGCGAAGGCTGGATACTATCCGACTCCAGAAGAAGTGTTACCTCTAATCTGTTCCCACATTAGACCTGTAAAGGAAGGGAACAGGATTCTTGATCCGTGCTGTGGAGATGGGAGAGCTCTCCACTTTTTAGCCTCTCATCTCAAAGGAATTCCCTATGGAATAGAGCTTGACCTTGAAAGAGGGAAAGCAGCTGCTGAGAGGATAGGGAAGGGAAACGTTCTAATAGGAGATGCTTTTACAGCGTCTCTAAGTTACTCTTTTACCCTTCTCTACCTGAATCCACCTTACGACTGGGTCAAAAAGGTAAATCCTGAAGGAGAGGAGATAAGCACAAGGCTGGAGTATCTCTTTGTCAGGGAATTTACTCCAAGACTGCTTCATGGAGGACTTCTTGTTCTCGTTGTTCCTCATTACTCCTTCCTTCACCTTAAAGGAGAACTCGCTAAATACATTGCAAGGCAGTATGAGGACGTTGAAGTTTTCCGCTTATCCGATGAAGTAGAGAAGAGAGAAAAGTTCAAACAGGTCATTCTTTTCGGAAAGAGGAAACTTTTAAGGAAGACTTCTCCTGATCCAGAAGTTCTTAAACGGCTGCTTGAAGTTGGAGAGAACCTTCAAAAGGCAGAAGTCATAGGAACTTCTGAAAAGGTATGGGAACTGCGGGAGCAACCACCTGTCTCAAGGTGGACGTTCAAGCTCAATGAAGTCAAGCCTGAGATACTCCAGTTCTATGCAAAAGAATCTCCTCTCTATGGAGAGCTCTTCTCTAAAGCAGTGGAGAAGAGAAAGAGACCGATTATGCCACTTAGAACCGGTCATTTAGCAATGCTCATGGCTGGAGGCTACCTTGACGGAAGGGTCCAGAAAGAAGGTTACAACTATGTGGTAAGGGGGAAAACTGTCAAAACAACTGTAACTATGGAAGAAGTAGAGGAAAAGGCAAGAGTTGTAAGAGAAGTAGAAAGGATAGACGTATCTATTGAAGTTCTTGACCTTAACAGAGGAGAAATCTTTGAAATCCGATAAGGAGGTAAGAGCTATGGTTGTGGTCCAGAGTGGTGTTAAGTGCTATGCAGATGTTGTTGCTTGTGATCTGGAAGAAGCAGAAGTTCTCCTTGTTTCAATTCTGGGACAGAAATCTCACGTAGATGTAATGGGGGCTAAGCTGATAACCAGAAAAGCAGTTACGCTAATTACTCCAGAGGGAAACGTTTTTGAGGACTTCAAATTCAGCTATGTTTCCAAAGTAAAAGGAGTTCAGGCGAATCTTCCTGCTGGGCTTGCTCATGCAGTTGTGAAATCTCTTGATGACTACATAGTTGTTCCAACAGGAGCGGAATCTCTTGCGAAGAAAATACTTGCTATGAGAGCAAAAGAGAGACTTCCTTTTCTACTTGAATGGAAAGACTGGCTGTGGGACTACATGCTGGAAGAAGGATACTTACGAAAGGTTTACTCCTATGGATGCCTTGCATTCAGGTTCTCGTTTCCAGAAAACTTCAGAGAGATAGTCTGTGAAGCTGTAAGAGTTGGAGAACTTAAATAAGGAGGATAGAGCTGTGGAAATGGCAGGACTCGGTTCTTTTCTAATGGTTCTTTCGCTGATTATCTATGTCATGAAAACTGTAATTCCTCAACTATGAAAAAAGGGGGTAAGCTATGAGCGTGATGGTAGAAGAGTCCAAAAAAGCAGAAGCTATAAAGTGGACTCTTTCTGAGTTTATCAAGGAATTCGGGGGAATTCTCACTGAAAGGGTTAAAGAGGAATTCAAACCTCTTTACACTCCTTTACCTGCAAAAGAGGCTATGAACAGTTTTTCCCATCTTCTCCGAAAACCTTTTCTTGCTCAGGCTCATACAGCTCTTGGAGTGTATGAGGCTCTGAAGAAGCAGAACAGCGTATATCTCATCGGAGAGATGGGAACAGGAAAGACCTTTACAAGCCTTGCTGTGGTGTCTCTCTTTGAAAAACCTCAAAGGGTGCTGGTGCTGTGTCCGCCTCATCTTGTAAGGAAGTGGAAGAGAGAAGTTGAGGAAACAATACCGGGTGCAAGAGCTGAGATTATCTCTTCTATTTCCCAGCTGGAGCAGTTGAGGGAAAGAAAGGGAGAAAAAGCTGAAGTTCACGAGTTCTACATTGTTTCAAGGGAAAAAGCCAAATTACACTATGGCTGGAGACATGGACTTTTAAAGAAAGGTGGAAGCTATGTATGTCCTTCCTGTTTTTCTTCAAGGACACTTATTGAAGAGGAATTGGGATATGACCCTTTCAGAAGGAAGGCACAATGTCCCTTTTGTGGAGAACAACTGTGGCAGGCTGACAGCAGCAGGATCAGGCGGTATTCCCTGGGAATGTTCATTAAGAAATACTTGAGGAGCTTCTTTGACATATTCATTGCCGATGAGGTCCACGAATACAAGTCGGGGAGCTCCATTCAGGGACAGGTCTTCGGAATGCTTGCCTCTGCCATAAAAAAGAAGATTCTCCTCACCGGGACTCTTATGGGAGGTTATGCTCATAATCTCTTTCATCTCCTCTGGAGAACTCACACTAAAGAGATGAAGGAGCTGGGATTTACTTACAGGTCGGAACAGGAATTCCAGAAGAGATACGGCTTTGTTGAAAAAGTTTTCAAGGTCAGGAATGATGAAGACTATGACTATGGAGTGAGGAAGAAGAGAAGACAGGTAAGAATGAAAGCTCTGCCTGGCATTTCGCCGGGTCTCTTCCCTGAACTTCTCCTTTCCAATGCAGTCTTTGTAAGGCTTTCAGATGTTGCTGAAGCCTTACCGCCTTACAGGGAAGAGGTTCATCTGATAGAGATGAATGAGGAGCAAAGGAAGGTATATCTGGACGTAGAGAGCAGTATAAGGAGAGAAGTGGTTGCCTACCAGAAGGGATTTATGAAAAACCTTTCAACTCTCCTAACGGCTCTTTTGCTGCTTCCCGATGCTGTTTATCGGGAAAACTACTGGGAACTGGAAAATGGAGACATTACCAATGAAGTTGTAGAAGGACTTATGCCGAAGGAGGAAAAACTTTTAGAGCTCTGTCTTGAAGCTAAAAGACAGGGGAGGAAAACTCTTGTCTATGTTACCTTTACAGGGACAAGAGACATATCCCCGAGAATTCAGGAAATACTTGAAGGAGCTGGGTTAAAAACGGCGGTTCTATACTCAACCGTTCCTGCTGTTTCAAGAGAGGAATGGGTAGAAGAAAGGCTGAATGAGGGGATAGATGTCCTCATTACCAATCCCAAGCTGGTAGAAACGGGATTGGATTTAATAGCCTTTCCTGAAGTTGTTTTCTACCAGACGGGATATTCCATTTACACTCTACGGCAGGCAAGCCGTAGAAGCTGGAGAATAGGACAGAAACAGAAAGTAAAGGTTCATTTCCTTGCCTACAAAGATACCCTGCAGGAAAAGGCTTTAGGACTGATAGCCAGCAAGATGGACACTTCTCTGATGGTGGAAGGAGAACTCTCTGATAAAGGACTTGCTGAGCTATCCCAGGCTGAAGGTTCTATGATGAAGGAGCTGGCTAAAGCTCTTGTGGGAGAGATTGAAGTTGAAAGTCCACTTGAGAAATGGAAAAGCTTTAAGCAGGTTGAAACCATATCCGAAGCTGAAGCCTGGATTCAAAAGTTCTCTTTTAAGAAGGAGAAAGACGGCTTTAGCTTTGGATGGAACAACAAAGGCTATGGACTTGCTATGAACATTGAGACAAAGGAGGTCTATGGGCTTGTGATTGTTAAAAAGAAACCTTTTATGTTCAGGGTGGAAGGAGCTTCACCAAAGGAGCTTATTCTCTATGCGAAAAAGATAGTACTCAATAGAACTGCTATCTGGAGGATTTCTAAGGTCATAGATAGTGTTTGTAGGGACTTAGACAGGACGACTGAGTTAGCAAAGCAGTTTTTAAATCTTGAATCTGGAAGGAGGTAAGAGCTATGGAGAAGAAAACACTTGAATTCGCTGGGGTAACTTTTGAAGGAGTGAAAGTTGCAGGGAAAGAAGAATGGGAGCTCTACGTCAATCCTGAAAAGGAGCATGTCTTTTTGCTTTTAGGTGGAGAAGTTGTTTCAGCAATGTCTGGAGAGCTCCTGCTTGAACTCCTGATAGAGAAGGAAAAAGGCAACCTTTTCAGGAAAGTAGAAGAAGAGGGGATTTACTATGAAGAAGTATGAGGACTTTTTGGTTCTGCAGCAAGAGACCAACCTACTTGGGGGTAAGAGCTATGATAAAGGAATTAGTGCTTGAACAGTTGAAGCTAAAAGAAGGAAGAGGAGTAAAAGAGGGATTCATTAGAGCTTCTGAAATTGGCAGCTGTCCTCTGGCAGTTGCCTTGAGATTAAAGGGGATAAGACCTGATATTCCAGAAGATAAGCTGATGGTTCTGGAGATAGGTTCTAAACTTCACTTAATCTTTCAGGAGATTTTAAAGGACCATCTCACAAACATTGAAAAAGAGCTTGTTGATGAAGAGCTTAAGCTGTCTGGACACATAGACGGAACTATGGAAGTGAATGGAGAGCTGTGCATAGTGGAGTTTAAGACCATTTCTCCTTATGCACTGAAATACGGCAATGTTCCCTATGAACACCATATAGACCAGCTTCATGCTTATATCTATCTCTGGAACAAAACTCAAGATCAAGATACCAGGATAGAAAAAGGCTTATTGGTCTATATGGATAAGTCGTCGGGGAACATTTACGAGTATGAAATTCCTTATGATGAAATGCGAATGGATTTTCTACTGGATAAGATTTCAGAGATAAGAAGCCTTACGGCTAAGTCTCTTTATGAGATTGATTTTCAACCTGATACCTCAAAGTGTAAGTGGTGTTTCTACAGGTTAGGTTGTCCGTCTTACGGTAAACTGGTTGAGGAAGTGAGTTGATTTTAGGGAGTTAGTTAAGTTGAGTATGGGGGAATTCCCGGTTGCAGGGTTAAACCCTGTGGTTGTTGGGAAGTTTCCCCTAGTTTTCTATTTTTGGGTTTGGAATGTCAAATACCATTATAGTTAAATAGATTTCCCTATTTTTGTCATTCGGGTGATGAAATACATAACTGAATATCGTTTCATTCTTTAACTTATTACTCGTGAGAATGAATTCTCTTTTGTAGTTTTTGTGAGATTTTGCTACGGGATCAATTTTTTCAAGCACGGCAGAAAAGTTTTTATTCCTATTAAATAATAGGATGGCTGTTGTAGTATCTCTCCAAGTTGTATATCCCAATAGTTGGTCTATGGTTTGCAGTAAGCCTTTCTCTCCTTTCCAAAACTTGCATTCCGCAATAAAGATGTTTTTGTTTTCCACTCGTATTAATATATCTGTCTTACCTTGAAAATTAAAAGTTTCTCCTGTAGCTATTCCTTCAAAAGTTGCGTTTAACGTCATCAGGAAGTGATCTCGAATTTCCTCTTCTTTTAATTTGTAAAAAGTCCTTGGACTTCTTTCCATTATAAGGCACATATTTTGTAAAGTTATCAAAATTTCCTCATAGTCTTGGAGAGACAGAGTTGGTTCAGGGTGAAAGACTGCATCTTTTACCTTTGGACGTTCTACGGAAATTTTCTTTCTGATAGAGGGAACGGTGTAAGTCATGGGTAAGTTATCCTTTTTCTTTATGGGTATGTTTAGAGAAGCGATTAAGCTCATGTTTTTCAAGAGTTTATCCTTTCTTGAGGCTATCAATTGTTTTATATATCCCCTTAACTCTGAGTTAAATGTTTCCACATCTTGTTTTATCCATTCTAAGTGGACTTTGATGTCGTTTATGGTTTTTTCAACATATCTCTTTGCTTCTTCTGGGTTTGGTTCTACACATTCGTATATCAAATGAATCTCGTTTCCTACTACTGTTCCTCGAGGTGGATTAGATGTCCATCTGGAAGGCTGATATTGAAATAACACCTTGTTTCCTTTGAAAGGAATGGCTATTGTTATTCTGATTCCTTTAACATAAAAGGGTTTAGTTCTGTCAAAGATAATTCTTCTGGGATCGTATCTTACGTCAATATCGACCTCTTGTTGATTATAAATATACTTTTCATTTTCAAGGAGATGAGGAGTATCAAGAGAATACTTGGAAAAAAGGTATTGAAACAAATCTTCTTCGCTCACATTGAGTAAATAGTTAGCATCGTAATTTTCTATTTCCTCTTTTACTTCATGCTTTATACTCTCAAATAGATTTCTAATATATCCGTCACAGAACAATGAATTTTGTATCATTTCATCTCCATAGCCCTTTGTGATTTTCAATAGCTGTTCTGTAAGCTTTTCTTAGTATATCTTCATACTTAGTCTCTAACGGATATTGAGTTAAGAGATAGGCGTATCCATCTTCCAGCATTAATTGGTTTATAAACTTTCCATCTGGAGTATAAACATAGGCAAGAATTCTATGATAACGATCTCTATGTCCAGTGTAAGCATTGTTCTGGTCATAGGCTAAACAAACTTTACTGTAACCTGCAAGGAGCTCCTTCAGGTGTCTTTTAGCCTGCTTTCCTAAGTGAATGATAGTTTCCACATCCTGATGATTTTTTCTTGCTTGATAATAAGCTCTTCGGTTCTTGCGACTTTCTGGGGTATCTATTCCTAAGAGTCTGACTGAAGTCTTTTTGCCGTGATAAAGGATTTTAATGGTATCGCCGTCGATGACATAGAGAAGTTTGTAACACTCTTGAGCATAAGTACTAAAGGATATTAGGATTGTGAAAACTGCTGTGAGTATTGCTTTTAATCCCTCATTTTTTTTAATCGCCATTGCACTTTCCATTCCAAAAATTTGTGGTTATATCTAACCTTGTTAGAATAACTTTATCAAATGTAGCTGGCATGGGAGAATAGATGATACCTAAGAAGTTTAAAACGGCTATACAAGAACTTCTCTCGACAGATTCTGGTCAAGAACGTAATATGTATCCTTCCATAAAAAAGATTTTTGAGTCTGTGGGATGGAAGTCGCGAGATGTGAAAACAGATGTTTCTATTGCCAAAAGAGGTGTTATTCCAGATGTTGCTGTGGTTGTGAAAGAAAATGGTCTTGAACAGCAGTGGATAGTAGCAGAAGCCAAGTCTTTGAAAGGGCTTTTTTCCGATGAGGAAAGAACAAGAGAAATTCTGAAAGAGAAAAAAAAGTATCTAACCATTGAAACAGAGTGGTTTGTTCTTATAGATCCGCAGTTCTGGAGGATAGTTCCTGTTGTTGGTTTTGATGTTGATATTTCTTCTTCCAAAGTTTTTGATTTATCAGAAAATGAAGATGTAGAAGCTCTCTATTCTTTTCTAAAGAAGGCTCTTTCTCCAGCAGCTTTTAAAGAGAAAAGGTATCTTCAGGCTTTCCTGAATGGAGATATAAGTAGAGTTGCTACCAAGTCTATAGATGAGCATAGAGAGGAATTTTTCTCAACACTTACCAAAAGTTTTTCCCTCTTTTCCGAAGAGGCTAAGAGACTATTTGCTGACCATGGCAAATCTTTCTGGAAAGAAATGGAGGAGGAACTTTCTTATCTAAAAAACTCTTTCAAGAAAAGAGAAATCATTTCTCTTGAACCTCAATTTTCGCCGAACATTCAATTCCTTGCTGGAATGAAAGTGGACTGGGAGGAAGTGGAACAGAAATTTGAAAATCTTAAAAAACTGTATCTTAAAAGTCCTGTTCTTTTTAAGCTTTTATATGAGTATTTATGGCTTCAGAATCGAAAACTTGACGATAAATTTTCTTCATCGGTTGTTTTTAACTCTTCCCTTCTGCTTCTTTCAAAAGTAATTACGATAAGGTTTTTGGAAGATTATTCCTTTTTTGGGAAAAAGTTCTTCTCCAACGGAGGAATAGAAGCTTTTAAACACGTAAAGGAACGATTTGAACTGGAATATACGGAACTTATCAGACAGACAGCAAGAACTGCTAAAGATATGTTTCCAACTATTATGGAAGAAACAGTTTACGACTGGATTGTTGATATTGCCGATGAAAGATTTTCTCAAGTTGTAGAGTATGTTCTCTACTGGCTTTCGTTCTTTGATTTTTCTACGGCTAAAGAAGATATCTTAGCTGGTATTTACACCAATATGGTTTCAGTTTCCACAAGGAAGAAACTTGGTCAGGTATTTACACCACCCTGGCTTGCGGATTACATAATAAAGAAGATCCTGAAGGAGAAAGGAAGCGACATTTCTGTTCTTGACCCAGCATGTGGTTCTGGAACTTTCTTAGTTTCCTTTTTCAACCAAACTGTGGGAAAAGGTATAAAAAGGCAAATAGTTACCTTTGAAAAAGCATTGGAAGTTATCTCTAAACTCCATGGAAACGATATTGATCCATTAGCAAGTGCTATTACCAAGCTCCAGCTTACCTGGCATATCTTACCTTTCTCTAAGGAACTTAAAGAAAAAGGATTTCCAACTTTCAAAGTTTCCAATGGTAATGCTCTGACAGTTAACAACACGATGTTTGAAGCAGGAGGACTCTGGATAATCTATGATAATCGTCAATATGATGCTGTTATAGGAAATCCTCCCTATGTTCGTCCAGAAATAACCAAAAGAGAACTTACAAGGGAAGAACAAAATTACTATGGTAGATTAGCGAAAGCTAACATTCGCTCTCTTTTTGTCTATAAAGCTTTAGATAAATGGCTGAAAGAGAACGGTTTACTTGGATTTGTTCTACCTCTTTCCATCCTTGACAGCGACCACGAGCTACCGTTGAGAGAACTTTTCAAAACTCGCTGGACAATAAGAGAAATAATTGATCTTGAACTTGCTGCTAAGTGTGTATTTCCCGATGTGGCTGTTAATCCGATAGTCCTGATTGTAGAAAACAGACCTCCTACGAAAAATGACAAAATAACCCTTAGATTCCTGGAGAAACTTCCAGAGAAAAACACTTGTTCTACAACTCTAATAGAGCAGCTACAGACAGTAGAACTCCCTTATTTTGAGATTTTTTCAGAAGATGAAAATTCGAGAATTCTTTCAAAGTTAACTCCTGAAAGATTAGAGGTAATCAAGCACATAAGGAGTTATCCCACTTTTTACGACATAACGAGAAGCTGGTGGAGAAAAAGAGGAGAAAGAAGGGAATTTGTAGAGGCTTCCCTGGAACCTCCTACTTTGATAGGTGAGAATGAGAAGTGGGAAGAGAACAAAATGATAGCAAGGGGACTTGTTTTCAGAAGAGAGAAACCCTCAGGGAGTTGGAATATTTACAAGGGAGAGAATATTCTTCCCTGTCAGCTAATAGATGAGCCTGCTGAAACAGGAATAGATATAACAGGGGTTAGTGATCCCTCATTCTGGAGATTTTCAGAAATTCTTCCAGAAAAAGCGTTTGCTTTTATGAGAATAAGCCTTTCTCCAACAGCATGCCAATTTAATCCGAGGAAGAAAGCTTTTCTTGATACTGCTACCATTTTCTTTCCAGTAGAAGGGCTTAAGGGTTTTCCTTTCGACTTCCTTGTTCTTTCTTCATTGTACAGATTCTATTATGTGTTCTATTTAAGGGAAGGAGTTGTATCTCAATTATGGTCTAATCTCTATCCAAGAACATTAAAGAAATTTCCCTGGACAGATAACCTTTTGGGCTACGAAGAGGAATTGAAAGATTTGAGGGAAAAGTATCTTGAAGCATGTAAATTTACGAACCTTGATGTTTTGAGATTAATAGAAGAAGAGGTGGAGCTTGATACAGTAGAAAATATTGCTATGAGAAATCCTGAGATAGAGTTTAGATTCTCTTCTTGGAGCTCTGAACAGGAAAAAGGCGAAGATTGGTATACCATTTCCTTTACCCCCTTTGAATGGATGCAGGTAAATGATAGAGAACTCTACGAAGTTCTTAACGATGCTGTTAAGCTCTATAAGGTTAAGTCTGCTAACCCTTCGGATATTCTAAAGCTAAAAATCCCTGCAAATGGAGAAGCTTTACAAAAGTGGAAAAATCTCTTGAATGGTAAGAAGTTCAAGGAGATGGAAAAGCAGAAGAAGGAAGCTTTGAAAAGGTTAGATGGTATAGTTTACGAAGCTTTTGACCTGAGTGAGGAACATATAACTGTAATAGAGGAGGCAGAGAAAGATGGCATAATGGCTTATCTGAAGCCTCCAGAACCGTTTACTCAAAGGAAGTTAAGAGGACTGTGGGAGGGTCTTGATTCGGCTGATAGGTATGTTTACTAAACTGTTTTGGAGTTGGTTATGACAGAGGTTAGAGAATTTATTGATGAAGACAGACCTGTTATGGATAAGTATTATGACCTTACGGTAAGAAATAACTCAGTGAAAAGGTCAAGTGTTAAGAAAAGGCTCAAACAGCTAATAAAAGAAGACCCAGATTTTCTGGATACCTATCTTTCTCTTTACTGGATTTTGCTTGAGGAAGGTAAGAAGGAAGAAGCTAAAAAGATTTTAGATGAAGCATATCAGAGAGCTTTGAATCTCATAACTGATAAAAAAGGTAACTGGCCTGATCTTCTTGAGTGGAAATGGCTTGAAAACAGGCACATTATAAGGGCTCTTGTCAATAAAGGAATTTCTCTATGGGATGAGGGCAAAACAGAAGAGGCATTAAAGATATTCAGAAAATTATTGAGAATGAATCCGGGGGATGGTCCGGGAGTAAGATACTTTATCCTTGCTATCAGAATGGGAATGTCTTTCGAAGAGTTTGATAAAAAGTTTGAAGAAGGTGGTTATTGGACTTCTGAAATTGAGGAATGGTTTGATGCTAATTGTAAGCTGTTTCCTGAAGAGTTTGAATGGTGGGAAAAGCTATGG
>OFBU01000065.1_pt1 | contig 15437 bp, 17 predicted proteins | sample 1520681 | NCBI WGS metagenome assembly OFBU01 (sample SAMEA3696450, study PRJEB22514) | metagenome | biome: water; feature: marine; material: hydrothermal vent | place: Pacific Ocean | collected 2014-08-16 | depth 1514 m
AGTCCAACAAAGGTAAGAACAAATACAACGTAAGTGATTACAACCTCTGCGTTTGTAAGAGGAGATACTGCCTGAGCTGTTTTAAGTCCGATCTGTGCATTAATTATTTCACCGTAGTTATCTGTTAGTGGATAAACGATCCATGGCTGCCTTCCGACTTCTGCAAATGCCCATCCGAGCCAGCAAGCAATGTAAGGTAACGGAAGAGAATAAAGTGCCAATTTTAGATAGCCTGTGCTATTTTCTAAGTTTCTAAACTTCATAAGACCTAACAAGAAGAGAACTATAAAGTAGAATCCGAGATAGACCATGATATGAAATGCCCAGAATGTAAAGTTTACAGGCGGAATATAGTTTCCTGGACCAAACTGAGCTTCAAACTGTTTCTGGAGATCCTTTGCACCTTTTATTTCGGCGTTGAAATCGTGAGCTCCAAGAAAGCTGAGAAGCCCTGGAATTGGAAGGGGAATCTCAACAATATTTTTCTGAGCATTTTCATCTGCCCAGACAAACAAACTGATATTTGCTCCTTTTGTTGTTTCCCATAGAGCTTCACCGGCAGCAAGTTTCGTTGGCTGGGTCCTGGTAACTTCGTGAGCGTGGATATCACCGATAACGATTTCACCTACAGAAGCTATAAAACCAAAAATTAGAGCAATGTAAGCAGACTTTTTAAAGAATTCAACATGCTGCTTTTTGAGAAGGTGGTAAGCACTTATGGCAAGAACAAAAGTTGCAGAAAGTATCATTCCGGCTGTTGTTGTATGCCAGAACTTAACGTCCGCAACAGGGTTGAACACAACTGCCCACCAATCTGAGAGTTCTGCCCTTCTACCAGCGAGAGTACTAACAACCTCAGCTCCTGCTGGATGTTGCATCCAGCCGTTGGCAATGAGAATCCAGAGAGCTGAAAGGTTTGAACCAATAGATGAGAGCCATGCAGCTAAGAGGTGAACAGATTTTGGTACCTTGTCCCAACCAAAGATGAAAACTCCCATGAAGGTTGACTCCATAAAGAACGCAAGGAGACCTTCAATAGCAAGCGGTGCACCGAAAATGTCACCTACGAACCTTGAGTAGACCGACCAGTTCATACCGAATTCGAACTCGTGAACCAGTCCTGTAGCTACTCCCAGCGCAAAGTTGATGGCAAAGAGCTTAGCCCAGAACTTTGCCATGTTCCGGTAGATCTCTTTGCCGGTTGCGTAGTGAAGCGTTAACATGATTGCAGATAGCGTTGACAGCCCTAAGGTTAGTGGTACGAAGACAAAGTGGAAAAAGGCTGTCATCGCGAACTGCAGTCGCGATACCAGTAGTACGAAGTCCATCGCGGCACCTCCCTGAAAGTTTTTATCCCCTTATTCTTTAGATTTAAGTACAATTATTATACCAAAACCTATCTAATTGCGGTTAACGTCTCATACATCGCATATTAAAAATTTTTTATATTATCTCCGTCCCGATACCTTCCTGTGTAAAAATCTCAAGGAGAACAGAATGCTTTACCCTTCCATCTATGATATGAGCCTTCTTAACCCCTCCAGTCAATGCAATTTCACAAGCTTTAACCTTCGGAATCATACCCCCAGAAATTGTTCCATCTTCAATCAAACCCGACAGATTTCCTCTTGCGATAGATTTTATCAAAATACCTTCCTTATTCTTTATTCCTTCAACATCCGTTAGCATTACAAGTTTTTCAGCCTTCAAGGCTGCTGCTATCTCTCCTGCCACTAAATCTGCATTTATATTGTAAGCTTCAAAGTCTTCACCAATTCCGACAGGAGCTATCACTGGTATAAATTTGGACTCAATCAGTTTAGTGATAATATCTGGATTAACTTTCTTAACCTTTCCTACAAATCCAAGATCAATAATCTCCGGTACCTTCACTTCAGACAGATACTTCTTGAAATCAATCTTTTCAGCAACTATAAGGTTCCCATCTTTGCCAGACAGTCCGACTGCATTTCCACCATGGGAATTAATGAGCTTAACAATTTCCTTGTTTACCTTCCCCACAAGAACCATTTCAACTACATTCATAGTTTCTCTGTCCGTTACTCTCATACCACCAACAAATCGAGTAGGTATCTTCAGTTTCTCAAGGAACTCTCCAATCTGAGGTCCCCCTCCATGAACTATAACAGGATTAATTCCAACGTATTTAAGAAGTACAACATCCTCGGCAAAAGCAGATTTTAGTTCTTCCTTTACCATTGCATTGCCACCATACTTAATAACTATTGTCTTCCCGTAAAACCTCTTTATATACGGAAGCGCTTCTAAAAGAATTGATGCTTTCTCTATAAGCCTTTTCAATCCATTCCTCTCTATAAGGGAGTTTTATGTAAGTGGGTAAATTATTATAATAAACACTTCAACGGAGACATGGAAATGGAAAGGATTATTGTCGGAATAACAGGAGCAAGCGGTTCCATCTACGGTAAAAGGATTACAGAAGTCTTAGCTGCAAACAGTTATCTGGTTGACATTGTTTTCTCAGAAACGGGAAAAAAAGTGTTTGAATACGAAACAGGAATTACAGTAGAGGAATTTATAAACTCCCTTCCGGAAGAACAGGTTACACTCTTTGATCACAACGACCTATTTGCACCTCCCTCAAGTGGCTCCTATAGAACTATTGGAATGATCATAGCTCCCTGCTCAGCCGGAACCCTCGGACACATAGCATTGGGAATTACAGACAACCTGATACACAGAGCTGCGGATGTAACGCTAAAAGAGAAAAGACCCTTAGTGTTAGTTTTCAGGGAAACTCCATTAAACAGAATTCACATTAAGAATATGTTAAGAGTCACAGATGCCGGAGCAACAGTACTGCCTGCATCTCCAGGATTCTATGGGAAATCAGAAACCGTAGAAGATCTGGTCAATTTTGTAGTTGAAAGAGCTCTCAGAACTTTAACAGGAAGGGAATTTAATCTGGTCAAAAACTGGGGAGAGTAATTTCTTTTATTAACTTTCCCAGGGGAAACGGAATTACATCCTTAATATCCTTTCCTGTGATCAACATGATGAGTCTGTCAAAACCAAGAGCCACACCTTCACAGTCTGGAAGTGGTTTTTCTCTAAGAAGTTTCAAAAAGCCTTTATCCAATGCCCGTTTTCCCTTCTCAAGAAATTTCTTTCTGTAACTTTCGAAATCTGTAAGCTCCGTATAACCATTTGCTAACTCAAGACCACAAACGTAGAGCTCAAACCTCTCTGCAAATCCATCACTCACTTTAGCCATTGCCGAAAACTTTTCAGGATAGTTGTAAAGGAAAACAGGCACTTCAAACTGTGAAAGAGCTGGTTCTACTTTATCGACCAGAAGCCTGAAGAATCCAGATTCATATTCTTTCTCTCCAGAAACTTTGATAACCTCATCTTCATCAAGAAGATTCCTGATTCCGGCAAATTCTCTGAAAGCCTCTTCAACTGTAATAGCTGTGTAACTATCAACCTTCACTCTCCTTCCTCTGTAGGAAAGCTCTTTTTTACCTGCAGCCTTTGTACAGTGCTTTAGGAGCTCAAAAGTTTCCTCCATCCCTTTTTTGTAGTTTTCTCCTGTCCTATACCATTCAACCATTGTAAACTCGACATTGTGAGACTCTGTTACTTCCCCATCTCTAAAGACCTTACAGATCTGATAAATCCTTGGAATGCCATGCCAGATAATTCTTTTCATAAAAAACTCAGGTGAAGTGTGGAGAAACCAGTCAAATTTCTTTCCCGAAAAGTCGGAAAATAGAGCTCTGACATTAACAACATTTGAATCGGGATTTTCATAGGGAACAAGTACCGGAGTTTCTACTTCAATAAACTCCTGAGAATCAAAAAATTCCCTTACCGTTTTAAGAATTCTGCTCCTCAATTTCAAAATATCTTCCATTTTAGAAAGCTCCGTAATAAACTTAAATTACCATGAAGATAGGAATAATATCCGATATACACGGAAACCTCCACGCCCTCCAGGCTGTGGCAGAAGAATTAGAAAGAGAAGAGGTCGATGAAATCTGGTGCCTCGGTGACGTTGTTGGATATGGAGCTTTCCCCAACGAATGTCTTCAGTGGGTTAAGGAGAACTGTAAATACTTCATTCTGGGAAACCATGAACTGGCACTTTTGAATTTAATAGACCTGTCAATGCTAAACGACTATGCCGCAAGAGCAATTATCTGGACGAAAGAAGTTATCAAAACAGAATTACTGGATTTTCTCATAACAAAAGGAGTTCAGATACTAACCTCCCAATTCCAGATGGTTCACGACACCCCGGAATCACCGGGAAGTATGAAGTACATACTAACCTTAGAAGATGCTTACTACAGTCTCATCAGACAGGTCAGACCCGTTTGTTTCTTCGGTCACACCCACATACCTGCAGCATACAAACTCAAAGGTGCAAATCCTGATAGAATCAAGGCATCAATTGTTAAAATAGAAAAAGAAAGGTACTTAATAAACCCGGGAAGCGTAGGACAGCCAAGAGATAAAAACCCCGATGCTGCCTTTATAATTCTTGATGAAAAAACCATTTATTTTAGAAGGGTAAAATACGACGTCAAATCTGCAGCAAAGGCAATTTTGAAAGCAGGACTTCCTGAATTCTTAGCAGCAAGATTACTTCCGGGGGTATAGAATGAAGGGTTACATGCTGATAGCTGGAAAGAAAGTTTACAAGCAGGAAGAGATAAAAATTCACTTTCCCTATGATGGTTCTCTGGTTGGAACCATTCCACGAGGAAGAAAAGAAGATGTTGACCTTGCAGTAGAAGCTGCAAAGAAAGGGTTCGAAAAGATTAAAAAGATGACAGCCTATGAAAGATACCAGTGTCTTCAAAAAGCTGCAAGGATAATTTCAAGGAGAGCGGAAGAGTTTGCAGAGCTCCTCACCCTTGAGGTTGGAAAAACTATAAAAGAATCAATGGCTGAAGTTGGAAGAGCAGTAAACACAATAACTCTATCTGCAGAAGAAGCAAAGAGAATTCTCGGGGAAGAAGTTCCATTTGATGCCGCTCCGGGAATCAAAAACAAAGTAGGATTTTACAGGAGAGTCCCTCTTGGAATTATAGGATGCATAACACCTTTTAACTTTCCTTTAAACCTCACCTGTCATAAAGTGGCTCCTGCACTTGCAGCAGGAAACAGTGTCATCATAAAACCTTCTGAAAATACATCACTGACAGTTATTAAACTCGCTGAAGCTTTCATAGAAGCTGGATTTCCTCCTGAAGCGGTTAACGTTGTAACAGGATATGGAGAAGAGGCAGGAGATGCTCTTGTCAGGAGCAAAGACGTTAGAATGATTACATTTACGGGAAGTGTTGAAACCGGGAAAATCATTATGAGTAGAGGCGGACTTAAAAAGTATGCAATGGAACTTGGCTCAAATGCAGGTGTTTACATAGATGAAGATCAGGACTATAGGCTCAAAGAAATAGCCGAAAAAGTTGCAAGAGGTGGTTTTGCCCTTGCCGGACAGGTCTGCATCTCCGTTCAGAGGGTATTCGTCCATGAAAAATTGTTTGATAGTTTCGTTAACGAAATCACAAGCTTTTCAAAAAAACTAAAAGTGGGAGATCCAAGGAAATCGGATACCGACATGGGACCTGTAATCGATAAAACCGCTGCAGACAGGATAATGAAATGGATAGAAGAAGCTAAGGAATGCGGAGCAAAAGTTGTATATGGCGGAAATAGAATATCAGATACATTGATTGAACCAACTATTGTTACAAACGTTCCTGAAGATGCCAAACTGTTTAAAAAGGAAGTTTTTGGACCTGTAATTGTTGTAAATAAAGTCTCTTCCATTGAAGAGGGAATAAAACAGGTAAATAACTCTCCTTACGGTCTCCAGGCTGGAATATTCACGAACAACCTGAAAAACGCTTTTAAGTTTAGTGAAGAAGTGGAATGTGGTGGAATCATGGTAAACGAGATTCCAACATTCAGAGTTGATCAAATGCCTTATGGTGGAGTGAAAGAGAGCGGAATAGGAAGAGAAGGACCTCATTTTGCAATAGAGGAGATGACAGAGATTAAAACAATCTGTTTTGACCTAAGCTAAAGAGAACGATAGTAAGGGGATATCCTCCCCTTACTAAATTACTATCACCAACACTATCACTTACTTCAAATACTCAGCAGCCTCTTTTGCAGACTTTCCTTCGTGAACTATAGCAACAATTGCTCTTACTATTTTTTCTGGATTTTCATGCTGGAAGGCATTTCTTCCGATGGAAACACCTTTAGCTCCAGCCCTCATAGCTCCTTCGACCATTTCAAGTATTTCCATATCGTTGCTCATCTTTGGACCACCGGCTATAACAACTGGAATGGGACAACCCTCCGTCACTTTCCTGAATGATTCAGGATCTCCCGTATAGGCAACTTTTACAATGACAGCTTCAAGTTCGGCTGCAACCCTTGCACAGTGAGCAACTACTGCTGGATCAAACTGGTCTTTTATATGCTCTCCTCTTGCATACATCATTGCTATTAACGGCATTCCCCATTCAAGACAGCTTTCAGAAACTCTTCCAAAATCTTCAAGCATCTTATCTTCGTTAACGTCCCCTAAGTTAACATGAATTGAGACTCCGTCTGCTCCAAGTTTTATGGCTTCTTCTACAGTACAGACGAGAACTTTTGTATTTGGCTTGGGAGAAAGAGAAGTACTTGCTGACATATGAACAATCAATCCAACGTCTTTACCCCTTTTTCTGTGACCATGCCTTACAAGACCTTTATGGATGATAACTGCATTGGCTCCACCGTTTGCAACTCTATCTATGGACTCCCTGATGTCTATTATTCCCGGAATTGGACCCATAGAAACACCATGATCCATCGGAATTATTACAGTATTTCCAGTCTCTCTGTTGATAAGTCTCTCCATTCTTATGGCTTTTCCTATTTTCATAATGAAAACCTCCCGAAATAATTTTCAAAAATTGTAAAAATCAAGTTTGGGAATTTTAACAGGATTTTCTGTTTTTAGAATAGACTACTACTGACACCCCTCCCCAACGGGAGGGAAATAGTTGTCATAGGAATAGAGATACTTCTCGATGAAATCACAGAGAATATGACCGAGGGTTATGTGAACTTCCTGGATTCTTGGGGTTGAAAAACTCTTAACCACAAAACAGTGATCAGCTACCTTTGATAACTCACCCCCATCTTTACCAGAAAAGCCTACAGTCAGAAGCCCCAACTCTCTTGCTCTCTTTACAGCATTAGTTACGTTCCTTGAATTCCCGCTTGTGCTTATTCCTATAAGCACGTCCCCTTCCTTACCCAGCGCTTCTACCTGTCTTTCGAATATTTTATCAAATGAGTAATCATTTCCAACAGCCGTAAGAATAGAAGTGTCTGTTGTAAGAGCGATGGCAGGAAGAGCTCTCCTCTCCATTTCAAACCTGCCCACAAGTTCAGCAGCTATGTGTTGACAATCAGCAGCAGAACCTCCGTTACCACAGAGAAGTAACTTCTTCCCTTCTTTTATCCTCTTTGCAATTTCTAAGAAAACAGAGTATATCTTTTCCCTGTTTTCCTCTACAAAAGCCCTCTTCAGGTCTGCGCTTTCAAGAAAAGAGTAGTATATAAGCTCCTTCATGCGTTCATCGCCTTCAGGAAGTCTTCATTTGTCTTATACTTTCTAAGTTTTTCAAGGAGAAACTCCATCGCCTCCACAGGGGACATAGATGTAAAGAGTCTTCTAAGTATCCAGATTCTGTTAAGTTCCCATTCAGAGAGGAGGAGTTCCTCTTTTCTTGTTCCCGATTTCTGAATATTTATTGCAGGAAATATCCTTCTTTCAACAAGCTGTCTGTCAAGGACAATCTCCATATTACCGGTTCCCTTAAATTCTTCAAATATAACATCGTCCATACGGCTACCGGTTTCCACAAGAGCTGTCGCTATGATTGTAAGACTTCCTCCCTCTTCTATGTTCCGGGCAGCACCAAAGAACCTCTTGGGCTTGTGGAAAGCATGGGCATCAATACCACCTGAAAGAATCTTTCCACTTGGAGGAGTTAGAGTGTTATAAGCCCTTGCAAGCCTTGTCAAGGAGTCAAGAAGAATTACAACGTGCTTTTTGTGCTCAACAAGCCTCTTTGCTTTCTCAATCACTATCTCCGCAACTTGAGCGTGCCTCTCTGGCGGCTCATCAAAGGTTGAGCTGATAACCTCATCGGCAAAGGTATTTCTTTTCATATCTGTAACTTCTTCAGGTCTTTCATCAATAAGGAGAATTATAAGATAAGTATCCGGATAGTTGGTCTTTATAGCGTTCGCCATTTTCTGGAGGAGAACCGTTTTTCCAGCTCTTGGAGGAGCGACAACCAGTCCCCTCTGTCCCTTTCCAACAGGAGTGATCAGATCAACAACCCTTGTAGAAAGCTCCGACGGATCGTGTTCAAGTCTGAACCTCTCGGTCGGATGAAGAGGTGTAAGCTGATCAAATTGAGGTCTTGCCTTCGCTATTTCAGGAGATTCCCAGTTTATCGCATCAACTTTCAAAAGGGCAAAGTATTTCTCACCTTCTTTTGGAGGTCTAACTTCACCTGCAATAGTGTCCCCCGTTCTGAGACCAAACCTCCTTATCTGAGAAGGAGATACATAGACATCGTTAGAACTTGGAAGGTAGTTGTTTTCCGGCGAACGAAGAAAACCAAATCCATCCGGAAGAACTTCAAGAACTCCGACTCTGAAAATTGCCCCTCTTCTCTCTGCATCCTTTTCGAGAATTCTTCTTATAAACTCCTGTTTTTTCACCGACTTAACTTCAATCCCCAAGGATTTAGCAATCTTTCTCAGATCGAAAATGCTCATTTTCTGGAGTTGGTCAATAGTTAAGCCCTCCAGTGTATTTTCCGCCATTACAGGATTTCCTCCAGATTTGGTTTTCTACTGTTGGATTATTTACTTCTCTTCCCTTCCCGTAATTTTTGCTATCCATATGCTGAGTTCGTAAAGACCTAAAAGAGGCAAAGCCATCATAACCTGGGAAAATATATCGGGAGGAGTTAAAACCGCTGCTATTACGAATATAACCAGTATAGCATACTTTCTGTTATTTTCTAACATCCTGTAATTTATGACTCCAAGCTTTGAAAGCAACCATACAACAACTGGAAGGAGGAAAACAAAACCAAATGCAAGTATCATCTGGATAACAAATGAAATATAGCTACCAACGGTAATTTGAGGCGTCAGAAGATCTCCCATAAATCCAAGGAGAAATCTCAAACCAAACGGCAGAATTACAAAGTAAGCAAAAGAAGCTCCACCAAAGAAGAACAGCAGCGAGAAAAAGATAAAAGGAAGAATGAATTTCTTTTCATGTTCGTAAAGCCCAGGCTCTATAAACTTCCATGCCTGATAGAGAACAAAAGGAAGAGCAATTAGAACTCCAGCAAAGAAAGAAACCTTTAAAGCTGTAAAGAATGCCTCTGGAGGAGAAAGGAAGATTAGTTTACCTCTTAAGTCTTCAGGAAGTGGCTTCTCCAAAAAGAGAAGAATACTCTTCTTAAACGGCCAGGCAATCAAAAAGCCTACTACAAGTGCTATTATCGATTTAAAAATTCTCTGCCTGAGCTCTTCAATATGTTCAGTTACCGGTAATTCTTCTTCTGGAATAACTGTTCTTTTTGACATGTTCGAGACTTTATTCCTTAACCTTTATTTTTTCCACTTCCTCTTTTTTCTGAGCTTCAGCTACAACTGTTTTTTCCTTCTCCTGTTCTTTCTCCTTTTTTTCTTCTTCATCTAAAATACCCGAAGAAGCTTTTCTGAACTCATTAATTGCTTTTCCTGTAGATCTGGCCAGCTCAGGTAATTTCTTTGGACCGAAAATGAGAAGAGCAATCACAAGAATTATAATAAGCTCCTGAGTACCAATACCAAACATTTTTCCTCCAACATTAAGAAAGTTTTGCTGCTGCTTTAAGCTCTTCTAAGAGAGATTCAAGACCTTTATAGTCTTCTTGCTCTATCCTTTTAACTACAGCACTACCAACTACAAACCCATCAGGACTATTATACATCTCTTTTATGTGTTTTCCACGGGAAATGCCAAAACCAACTACGGTTTTTTTGCCGGTAATTCTCTTTACCCTTTCAATATCTCTTTCTATTTCCCTGTAGGCTAACTCCTCCCTTTCTCCTGTAATTCCTGTAACCGAAACGTAGTAGATAAACTCTCCCGTTACTTCTCCTATCCTTTTTATTCTATCATCTGTACTTGTAGGAGCCGCCAGAAAGATGGGAGAAAGCTTCATGGATTTAACCTTTCTGGCAAAATCTTCTCCCTCTTCTGGAGGAAGGTCTGGAACTATGAACCCATCAACACCTGCCTGAAATGCATCCCTGATAAATTTCTCCTCACCGTAAACAAATATTGGATTGTAGTAACCCATAAGAATCAAAGGTTTCTCACTCTCAAAATCTCTGATTCTTCTAACAAGCTCCAGAACTTTCTGGGTATTCGCTCCAGCAACAAGCGCTCTTTCATGGGCTTTCTGAATTGTAGGCCCATCAGCCAAGGGGTCAGAGAATGGCATGCCTATCTCTACCATATCTGCATACTTCAGTATCAACCTGAAAATCTCTAAGGACTTAGAACAGTTTGGATCACAGGCTGTAGCGTAGACAATTAAGGGCTTCTCTCCCTTTGCTTCAAGCTTTTCAAAACAGTTTTTTATTCTTTCCATACTTTCTCCAGGCAAGATAGAATAAGAAGAGTACAACCGTTAGGGCAATGCCCGGTATTTTATGAGTAATGATAAATGATATCAGCTCACCAAGCAAGTTCCCCATCAGAACATAGGAAGAGATCCACAAAATAGCGCCTAAAAAATTAAACAGGGTAAATTTCTTGAGAGGTGGTTTGAAAGCTCCTATAAGAAGAGGTAACAGGGGTCTAACAACAGGGATAAACCTCCCAAATACAAGAGACATCTCTCCTTTGCTCTCAACAAACCGCTTTGTCTTGATGAAATCCTCTCTGCTAAGTCTTAACCTTTGCAGGTTCTTCTCTAAAACCTCTTCTCCTATGTAGTAACCAATAAAATAGGTTGCTGTATAACCTAAAAAAGTTCCCAAGGTTCCACAGAAAAAGAAACTCAACGGGGAAATAACACCTTTTGAAACAAGAATACCGCCAACTATGAGTATCTTCTCAGCAGGCAAAATTAACCCTAAGAGCAATCCTGTTTCTAAGAATGCCCATAGAAAGAGTGAAAAACAGGCAAGTTCTGGATGAGACTTTATGAATTGAATTGACACATCAAGAAGGTTAGCAAGCTCCACTTGACACCCTTGGCTCTCTAAACTAAACTTCACTAACGCAAAGCCGATTGGAATTATATCAGGAGGTTGTTCATATGAAAAAGGGAATTCATCCAGAATACAGAGAGACAAGAGTTATCTGCGCATGTGGTAACACATGGGTAACAAGATCAACAAAGTTTCCTGAGATCAAGGTCGAAGTTTGCAACCAGTGCCATCCTTTCTTCACAGGTAGCCAGAAGCAAAAGGTTGTAAGAGGAAGAGTGGAGAAGTTTATAGCCAAGTACGGAGACAAGTATTAATGGGAATAACTCTCCTATCCCATACAGAAAACATGCTTAAAACAGTTGCTACTGCAGCTCGGGTTTGCTACTCCGGGCTGCCTTTAGATGAGCTCCTCTGTAGGTATTCAGAAGAGGATGACAGAAGCTTGATCGAGCGTGTTGTCGGAATGGGTCACCTCTCTGTGGTTGAACATGGAGTAATGACTTTTAAGGTTGACAGCTCTTACAGAGAGGAGCTTTTTAAAATAATGATAGACAAGCCGTTCCTCAAGATATCTGAAACAGACGATGGTTTCATTGTTTCACTGAACTTGAGAACAATGGTTGAGCTGATGACAGAAAAGCCTGAGCTGAAGTTTACTCAGGAGATATCAAAATTCCTTCCAGACTTCCTTTCTAACCTTCCAACCCTCTAATCTTCTAACCTTCTCAATCAAAAAGATCAGTACTAAGGTATCTCTCTCCTGTATCAGGAAGAACCGTAACTACCCTTCTCTTCTTTCCAGTCTCCTTTGCAACTCTCAGAGCTCCGGCAACGTTCGCTCCTGCCGATATACCTGAAAGAATTCCAAACTGTGATGCAAGAAGCTTTGAGTACTTTTTCGCTTCTTCAAAGGAAATAGTTTCTACTCTGTCTATAAGCCCAACATCCAAGATCTCAGGTATAAATCCAGCTCCTATTCCTTGAATCTTGTGAGCTCCAGGAGGCTTCCCGGAAATAACGGCGCAAGTTCCTGGTTCAACTGCGACAACAAGACATTCAGGATTTACCTCTTTGAACCTTTTGCCAATTCCTGTGAGAGTTCCTCCTGTCCCAACCCCTGCAACAAAAACCTCTGGAAAAACTCCCATTTGCTCCAGGATTTCAGGTGCAGTTGTTTCGTAGTGAACCTGTGGATTCACAGGATTTTCAAACTGTCTCGCTGGAAAGTACCTGTCAGGCTCTTTTTCAAGGAGCTCTTTAACCTTCCTGACAGCACCCGGTATTCCTTCTTCTGCTGGTGTGAGAATAAGCTCTGCACCGTAAGCTTTCAGTATTTTTTTCCTCTCATTACTCATATTCTCAGGCATGGCAATAACGCACCTGTAACCCTTTGCAGCACACACCAGAGCAAGCCCTATCCCTGTATTCCCACTGGTCGCCTCGATAACCGTCTTCTCTGGAGTCAATTTTCCTCTTTTCTCTCCATCCTCAATAATTGCAAGGGCAACTCTATCCTTAATCGAACCGCCGGGATTGAACATCTCAAGCTTCAGGAAGAGTTCCACACCTTCAATTTCAACCTTCAAAAGAGGTGTATTCCCTATGGTTTCAAGAATAGATCTTGACAACATCCTCATCTCTTAACTCCTCTAAAAGAAATATCTCTTTCCCTCTTCTCTTTTCCTTACCTGTTACCCTATCAAAAATTGAATCTCTAAAAACCAAAAATCCTCCAATATGTTTGGCTCCTTTCTTAAAGTGAAAATCAGTCAGATCAAATTTTTCTCTCCACTGGTTGTAAAGTTTTTCAGGAATTCCCCTCAAGGTTTCTCCATTCACAAGAAACCTAACAACAGACTCTTCAAGTGCTTTCCTGAGCCACTTCAGTTTTGCAGTTCTAGTAATGTTCCGCTTTACAACCTCAGATAGGGAAATATCCTCCGTCAGGTACTGGCAGATAATCTTAACGATATCATTTATCCTATCCGGAACAAGCTCTGTACTCCCTCTGTATGAAATCCTCCTGTGCTTTGCATCTGGAAATATCTCACCGGTAGAACCAGCCATTCTCTCACCACTATCAACAATACCTCCTACAACAATCAACGTATCCGGTGTAATCTCCTCGTGGGTAAACTCCTTATCTCCATGGGGATTAAGAACAATAACGTTTTTCTTCTCAGGCTTATTAAGGAGAAGAAAAGGTACATAAGGGGTGAAAAACTTTTCAAGATCCTTCCTTGCATCATCACTAACGGAAGTGATAACAAAGTTTTCAGGAGTAAAGAAATCCTTTACCACACCATACGTTATCTCAATCTGATTCAAAAGGCTCTTCTTCTCTCTTGGCAGAAGCCTTTCGTAGAGAGAAAGGTCAACTGCAAAGGTAGGATACTCAAATCTAATATCGCTAAAGTCAACAACACCCTTTCTTCCCCTGACTATCGCCGAATCAGCCTCCTCTTCTCCCATAAGGGCAAGAAGTTCTATCCCACAGCATTCATCTACTTTGCGTCCTGGAAGTATTTTCTCTCCTATTTCTTTTTCGGTAAAAACTCCAAGGTTTCCTTTTACCAAACCATAAGAAATACGGTTAAAAATATCTCCTCTCTTTGGATGAAAAAGCAACTTCGGTTTTCTAAAACCTGCTTTCTTCAGCCTTTCAGCAACCAACTCTTTCGGTTTCTTAAATCGCATGCCTCTTAGTTCCTTAACCAATTTCACCAAATTGTGCTATATTGTAACCCAAGCAACAACTCTTTTTTACACTAACACCTTTTTATGCTAACACTTTTCACAGGAGAAGAGTATGAAGAAAGGAATAGCAGAAGTTCCGGGGATAACCTGCGGAACAGGTTTTGGAGAAATCAAAAAGACAGAAAAGAAAATTGATAGACCAGATACGCTTGTCATAGTTACAGATGAACCTTCAAACTTTGCTGCTGTGTTTACAACAAACGACATTCAGGCAGCTCCAATAAAGTTCTCAAAGTCCATAAAGGGCAAGGTTTGCGGTATTGTGGCAAACAGCGGCAATGCCAACGCTTGCACCGGAGAACAGGGATTAAAAGATGCAGAAGAGATGGCAAAAATAGCATCTCAGCTCACAGGAAAAGAAGGACAGTTTCTGGTAGCATCAACGGGAGTAATCGGTGAACCACTCCCAATGGACAGAGTAAAAAAAGGAATAGAAGAGGCAGTTAAAAACCTTGGGAAAGCAAGGGGAGAGGAACCGGCAAGGGCAATAATGACCACAGACACATTTCCGAAGGTCTCTTTTAGAGAGGGTAACGGTTTTGTTGTAGGTGGAATTGCAAAAGGTGCGGGGATGATAGACCCTGCAATGGCAACAATGCTCTCATTTGTTGCAACAGATGCAAAAGTGAACAGTGAAACGCTTCAGAGAGCTCTAAAAGAAGCCGTTGACATTTCCTTTAACGCAATTACAGTTGATGGAGATATGAGCACAAACGACTGCGTATTTCTCCTATCAACCGGAAAGTCCGAAAAAGTAATCGATGACTCAAATTACGAAGAGTTTAGAAATCTCCTGACAGAAGTCCTTAAAGAGCTCGCCTACCAGATAGTTAAAGACGGTGAGGGAGCAACAAAGATTATCAGAATAAATGTAACCGGTGCAAAGTCTAAGGAACAGGCAAGAAAGATTGCAAGGAAAATAGCCCTTTCTCCTCTTGTCAAAACCGCAATCTTTGGCTGCGACCCCAACTGGGGAAGGATAATTGCCGCAGCTGGAGCAGCATCAACTGGAATAGAAGAAGAAAAAGTTGAACTTTACATAGGAAACCACCTCCTGTTCAAAGGAAAAAGAACAGATTTCATTGAGGAAGAGGTCTTCAAATACCTGAAAGAGAATGACGAAATTGTTATCAAGCTCAACCTAAACCTTGGAAACGAAACATTTGAGTATCTAACGTGCGATTTGACATACGACTACGTGAAAATAAACGCAGAATACAGAACTTAACATGGCAGATTTACTGATAGATGCTGGAAATACGCTTACCAAGGTTGCCCTCTGGGAGAGAGGAAAAGCCCGGCAACTTTTCAAGCTTCCCACGCCAAGGTTTTTGAGCTATCCAGAAGTTCTGACTGAAAAACTAAAAAGTTTCGTCTGGAAAAGA
>OFBU01000067.1_pt1 | contig 15333 bp, 14 predicted proteins | sample 1520681 | NCBI WGS metagenome assembly OFBU01 (sample SAMEA3696450, study PRJEB22514) | metagenome | biome: water; feature: marine; material: hydrothermal vent | place: Pacific Ocean | collected 2014-08-16 | depth 1514 m
ATCGGATTTATTGGTATAAAGACTTACCAGGGTAATGGTATCGCCCTGCAATTCAGCCATACCATTGGTTCTGACGTCTATATACGCCAGAAAATTGGTAGCGTCCGAATCATCACCCTGAAGTTCTATCCGGAGATAAGGAAACTTATAAAAAGGATTGAAGAGAGGACGGAGAAAGAAACGACGGTTTCTTCAGATATTAATGTGGAAGAAATTGACCTGGATTCCCTTTTTGAATAGGAGATGTCATGTCGTTCATAAACTTCGCGACCAAGGAAATCAACTGCAAGATAGTTTATTACGGACCAGGACTGAGCGGTAAAACGGTTAATATTAAGTGGATCTACGAGCATGTGAGGCCGGAAAACAGAGGAGAGCTGGTAACCCTGGCTACTGAGACTGAAAGGACACTCTTTTTCGACTTTGTACCGATAGAGATATCGAATGTAAAAGGATTCAAGGTCAGATTCCACCTATATACAACACCCGGACAGATTATCTATCAGGCAAGTAGAAAACTCATACTCAAAGGAGTGGATGGAATTGTTTTTGTTGCAGACTCACAGGAAGAAAGACACGATGCAAATCTTGATACTTTAGATGACATGATAGAAAACCTCAAAGACTATAAAATAGATATAGAGAAAATTCCTCTTGTATTTCAATACAACAAGAGAGACCTTCCGAATGCTTTACCGGTAGATATTCTTAGAAGAGATCTCAACAGGTGGAACCGTCCAGATTTTGAGGCAATAGCTATCAGAGGTGTAGGAGTTCTTGAAACCTTCAAGGAAATAACAAAGCAGGTTCTGAGAAAGCTCAAAGAATGAGAGAAGAAGTAAAGAAAATTCTCAGCTGTTCTCCTGAAGAGTTCTATTCCTTTCTTAACATGTCTCTTCAGGAAAAATTTAAGTACTTTGGAAAACAAATAGAAACCTGTGCTATTTTAAATGCAAAGAGTGGTAAATGTCCTTCTGACTGTAAGTTCTGTGCACAGTCGGCAAGATTTGATTTGAAAATTAAGACTTATCCGCTTCTTGAAGAACAAAAACTCATAGACGCTGCGCTTAATGCTTTTGAAAAGGGAATAGACAGGTTTAGCTTTGTAACAAGTGGTATTTCTCTGGAAAAGGAAGAGTTAAAAAGAATTGCTAAAGTTATTGAAAAGATAAAGTCTAAAAATCCAGAAGTTAAAGTCTGTGCATCTTTAGGACAGCTCCGAAAAGTTGATTTGAAATTCTTAAAGGATTCAGGACTTGATAGGTACCACCATAATCTTGAGACTTCAAAAGAGTTCTATCCTGCAATAACGACTGTTCAGAAGTGGGAAGATAGAGTAAAGACAATTGAACAAGCAAAAGAGGTTGGTCTCTCAACCTGCTGTGGTGGAATTTTTGGTCTTGGTGAGAGCGATGATGATGTAGCTTCGATTATTGAAACCTGGAAGGAGCTCCAAGTAGATTCTATCCCTGTAAATTTCTTACATCCTATAAAGGGAACTCCCCTGGAGAATGCAAACTTCTTAACTCCTTTGAAATGTTTGAGAATTCTTACGGCAATTAGAATGGCAATACCTGAGGCAGAGATACGGATTTGTGGGGGTAGAGAGTATAACTTAAGAGAGCTCCAGCCTCTTGGGCTTTTCCCTGCAAATGCTTTAATGGTTGGAAACTATCTAACAACAAAAGGTAGAAGTTTAAAAGACGATGCTGAAATGATAAAAGACCTTGGTTTTGAATCGAATCTGAGGGTTTGATGTTTATTCTTTCAAAGCTCTTTACATTTTTATTTCTTCCACCTGGAATTTTTATTGTTCTCATACTAATAGGTATAGTTCTTCTTTTAATTAACAGGAGAAAAACGGGAATAGTTATTCTTACACTGACAGCTATTCTTATTTATCTGCTTTCAATAGAGCCTGTTAAAGACAGGATACTTCTTCCACTAGAAGATGCATTTCCTTACCCGGGTGAAGCTGAACTGGATTGTGAAGCGATAGTTGTTCTTGGAGGTGGAAAAGTTTCTCATTCTCCAGCAGAGGGGATGAAAGCAGCGGTAGCACCTCAGGTAGCAAAAAGGCTTTATACTGCCTTTAAAGTATGGAAAGTGGTAAATAAACCGATCATTGTTTCTGGTGGAAAGGTATTTAAGGAAGATGTAGAACCGGAATCTTCAGCAATGAAAAGATTTTTAACTAACCTTGGAATTCTTGATAAAGAAATAATTGAAGAAGATAAAAGCAAGAATACTTTTCAAAACGGTGTTTTTACCTACAAAATATTGAGTAAAAAAGGAATTAAAAAAATCTGCCTTGTCACTTCAGCGTATCACATGCCAAGAAGTTACAGGATTTTTAAGTCTGTGGGCTTTTCTGTTATTCCTGTTCCTGCTGATTATAAAGTCGATAGGGCTCCTTATGACTGGTCAGGTTATTTTCCAAAAATGGTATATTTGTGTGATAGCTTTTCAGGGATTCATGAGTACGTAGGAATAGTTTATTTTGAGCTAATCCAGAAGAGGAAGCTTTCAAAGTGGCGGGCCCGGGAGGATTCGAACCTCCGACCTACGGATTAGAAGTCCGTTGCTCTATCCAGCTGAGCTACGGGCCCCTGAAGGGGAGGGATTTTAAAATGGTCGGGGCAGCCCGATTTGAACGGGCGACCTCGTGCTCCCAAGGCACGCGCTCTAACCAAGCTGAGCTATGCCCCGAAACTTGACGATGACTAATTTAGGACTTCTGACAGGATTTGACAAGTCCTTTTGCTAAATCCATCCTCTCTTTCTAAAGTAGTAAAGAAGGGTGAGTGAAACGCCCAACATTATGAAGGAGATGACGAAAATACCGTAAGATGAATGGGCTAAGGGAAGTTCTTCCACATTCATACCATAGAAACTGCTAATGAGCATTAGTGGTTCAAGAATGGTAATAAGTATGGTTAATGTTTTCATAATGTCATTTAGTTTGAAAGAGACAAGAGAAGAGAAAACATTGAGAACGTTTTGAATAAATTCATGCAGAGTTTCTGCCCTGTCGTAGAGAATGCTAATTTCGTCAAGAAGGTCTCTAAAGTAGTGGATATTTTCAGGATTTATGAGACGGGGAGCGGAAGAAATCAATGATTTGTAGGTATCCCTGAGCTGTTTAAGTGTTCTCCTCAGTGTAAGGATTTCAAATGAGAGGTCTGAGATATCTTCAAGAAGTTCCGGGTTCTGCTCTTTAAAAACTCTCGCTTCTACTTCATCTCCCTGCTCTTCTAAGATATCTGTAACTTCTTTAAACTTGTCCGCTACGATACTTGAGATCAGCCAGAGGATCTTTTCTATTCCCTGATCAAACGGTTTCTCTTCTAAGGAAAGGCTTTTCCTTGCCTCTTCAAAAAGTCTCCGACTACCGACTGTTATTATGAAATCGTTTCCCCAGAAGATGCAGAGCTTTTTCTGGCGAATTATACCTCCATCAAAGTATATCATCAGGACAAATACGTAGTCCTCAAAAATCTCAACCTTTGATCTTGCTTCTGAACGGCAGTCTTCCAAGGAAAGTTCGTTTATTTTGAAGTGTTCTAAAAGGAGTTTTTCTGCCTGGTCGTCTATATTTCTCAAATGAATCCACTTGGGACTTTTAGAAAGGAGCTCCTCATTCTCTAAAAGAGAAGGGATTCCCGTTCTCAGAGTAGTTATTGAGTCCCTCTCAGGAATGACGATCCAGGCAAGGTTTTCCATTACATTTTCCTGTCAAAATAGATGTTTTTGCCGGTTACAGATAGTGGAATTCCGTATCCTATTTTGATCTTCTCTGGAACAAATCCTCCAATGATTGCTGCTTTTCCGAAGGAGAACATTATCCTGTTGTCGATATTGTGGTCGGAAGCAACTTTAACTGCTGAGCCTATGGCTGTTCCAAGGTCTCCCACAGCGTATGCACAGTAAGCCCCAGCCTCTGAAGATTTTTCACAGTTCTCAAATCCGCAGAAACCACAAAAAGGTACACCCCTTGGTTTTACCTCTGTACCAATGAAGACAACAAGCAAAGAATCCCTTACGTTCTTTGCATCCCTGATGAAGAAAGGAATTTCCTTTTCTTTACCTATTTGTTCCATAAGATCGGCAACTTTTTCTTTCTCCTCTCCTTCGAAAATTTTCGTATAGAGGAGGTTAATCCCTTTTCCTTTTGGTGCTGTTATAGCGCTACAGCACATGAGCTCTGCTACCAGTTTTACTCCATTTATGTATTCAAACATTTTTCTCTCCCAGAACTTTAATGAGTTTTTTCAGAGATTTTTCGGGATTAAGTCCATGAGCTTTAAAAACTTTCCTTAGAGTTTCGTCTTTGAATCCTTCACAGTAGATGCATTCTTCAATCAATGAGTAAAGTGTATCTTTTAGCTGGGGGAATTTCTCAAGACACTCCCTGAGTGTCATATCAAGATTTGGTTCTTTCAAAACAAAACCTCTCTTCGAGTGCTTTATGGGAAATTTTATCATTCCAAACACCTTTTCAAGTTAAAGGTTATAATTAGTTAGCACTTTATAAACAATCCAGGGGAAGGAAATGGATAGAGAAATTATTGAACAGCATGTTACCTGGGAAGAGTACCAGAGGATTTTGAAAATACTGGGAAGAGAGCCAAACCTTGTTGAGTTGGGCATCTTTTCTGCAATGTGGTCAGAACACTGTTCCTATAAGTCTTCGAGACCTCATCTGAAAAAGTTTCCAACTGAAGCTCCATGGGTTGTTCAGGGTCCTGGTGAAAATGCTGGAGTAATAATGGTCGATGAAGAGAATCAGATATGTGCAGCTTTTAAGGTTGAATCCCACAACCATCCATCGTTCATAGAACCGTTCCACGGAGCGGCGACCGGGGTAGGTGGAATACTCAGAGACGTTTTCACGATGGGTGCAAGACCTGTTGCCTGTATGGATTCTCTCAGGTTTGGGGAATTGAACGATCCGAAGATGAGATACGTTGCAAAGGGAGTAGTTTCTGGAATCAGTCACTACGGAAACTGTGTTGGTGTACCAACAGTTGGAGGAGAGGTTTACTTTGATTCCTGCTACCAGACAAATCCTCTCGTAAATGCCTTTGCTCTTGGAATAGTGAAGAAGGACAAAATCTTCTACGCAAAGGCTGCAGGTGTTGGAAATCCTGTTATCTACGTTGGTGCGAAGACTGGAAGAGATGGAATTCACGGTGCAACAATGGCTTCTGAGGAGTTTTCGTCTGAAGAGGAAGTTGAGAAGAAGGTAAACGTTCAGGTTGGCGATCCTTTTATGGAAAAACTCCTCATTGAAGCCTGCCTTGAGGCGATGGAAAAGGATGGAATAGTTGCCATTCAGGATATGGGAGCTGCAGGGCTGACTTCCTCCTCAGTTGAAATGGCAGCTCGTGGAGGAGTTGGTGTAAGGCTTGAACTTGATAAGGTGCCAACAAGAGAAGAAGGAATGACTCCTTATGAGATAATGCTTTCTGAATCACAGGAAAGGATGCTTGTTGTTTGTGAAAAAGGTAAAGAAGAAGAGATAATGGAAGTTTTCAGAAGATGGGATCTTGATGCCTGTGTAATCGGCGAGGTCATAGAAGAACCAGTCCTCAGGCTTTTCTGGTATGGAGAGGAAGTTGCGGAACTCCCGATTAAAGCCCTGACTGATGAAGCACCGGTTTACTGCAGACCGTTTAAGGTTCCTGAGTACATAAAGGAAAACCTCTCCTATGACCAGAACAGGATTCCAGAACCAGAAGATTACAACGAAGTAGTCAAAAAACTCCTTGACTCTCCGACAATTGCCAGCAAGAGATGGATTTACAGACAGTATGACCACATGGTTCAGATAAATACGGTTGTCTATCCGGGATCCGATGCAGCTGTTTTAAGGGTTAAGGAAAGTAAAAAGGGAATTGCAATAAGCTCTGACTGTAACTCCCGTTATTGTTATCTGAATCCTTATGAAGGTGGAAAGATAGCTGTTGCAGAAGCTGCAAGGAATGTTGCCTGCTCAGGAGCTATTCCAAGAGCTATAACGGACTGCCTTAACTTTGGAAGTCCTGAGGATCCAGAGATAATGTGGCAGTTTGTGAAGGCAACAGATGGAATGGCAGATGCCTGTAGAGTCCTTGAGACTCCAGTAGTAAGTGGAAACGTAAGTTTTTACAACGAAACCACAACTGATAGAGGTAAGAGAGCGGTATTCCCCACACCAACAGTTGTCTGCGTGGGAGTTTTAGAGGACGTTGAGAAGAGGATGACCTCTTTCTTTAAGGAAGAAGGGGATGTAATTGTTCTCCTTGGGGAGAATGTTGGAAACATTTCTGGTTCAGAGTATCAGAAGCTTGTAGAGGGAGAGTTTAAAGGCAGAGGACAGTCAATAGACCTTGCTTTTGAGAGAGTTCTTCAGAGAGCTCTCGTTGAAGCAATAGAGAAAGGACTTGTAAAGAGTGCCCACGACGTTTCTGAGGGTGGACTTGCTGTAAACCTTTTTGAGTCAGCGTTTGAAAGGGAACTTGGATTTGAGGTTGATTTTGAGGATGACATCCGGACAGATTTCCTCCTCTTTGGTGAAGATCAGAGCAGAATAGTTGTAACAGTTGCTAAGGAAAAAGTGGAAGAGCTTCTTAACTTCTTTGAGGAAAAGACTGTTCCTGCGAAAGCAATCGGGGTAGTAACAGGAAGCGGTAAAGGGATTGTCAGACACAAAGGTAGAGAAGTGATTAATTTGAGCATTAAGGAGTGTAAGGAGATCTACGAAAACTCTCTTGAAAGAAAGCTAACAGGCATGTTGTAGATAATAGAAGCCCCCGGAGGGGCTTAAATTATTTCTCTTCAGATTTAGCAACTTCTTCAGCTGGAACTTCTTCTATCTCTGCAAGTTCGATGAGTCTGTCAAGGGCTTTCTGTCTCAGGACGTCCTGTCTTATCATTCCAAGGAGTCCTTTCTCTTCAAGGGACTGCCTTGCCTGAACATAGTCACCACCAAAAGCTGCATCTGCGAGCTTTTGAATTTCAGTTTCGAGATCCTCGTCTGTTACCTCTATACCTTCGAGCTCAGCAACTTTTTCAAGGAGTAGTTTTACCTTGACAGTTTTCTCAGCAGTAGGTTTTACCATTTCAACGATCGATTGAGGATTCATCTGTCTGACGTCAACACCGAACTGGGCAAGTCTTCTTAGCTGATTCTCTGCCTGAGCTCTTATTTCAAGATCGAGCATTGATGGAGGAATAGGGACATCTACTTTCTTGAGGAGATCCTCAACTATCTGATCTTCAAGTTCTTCTTGTTCTCTTGTTTTCTCAGAGATTTCAAGATCTTCTCTAATCTTTTTCTTCATGTCTTCAAGGTTTTCAAAACCCAACTTTTGGGCAAACTCGTCGTTAACCTCAGGGAGTATTTTCTCCTTAACTGCTTTGATCTTGAACCTAACTGTTATTTCCTTACCTGCTGCTTCTCCATAAACTTTTTCATCCTCAGAAGCGGTGAATGTTACTTCTCCCTCTTCGCCAGCCTTCTTACCAAGAACTTCTTTCTCGACCTCTGGCCAGAGTTGCTTCTGTCCGAGAATTACAGAAATAGAACCTTTCTGAGTTTTCTCCTCTTCTCCTTCCTTTATCACTGTTTCGTATTCGAGCTCAACTAAATCTTCTTCCTTTGCTTCTCTTTCAACTTCTTGGAATTCAGCCTGCCTATTTTTTAGTCCCTCAATTACTTTCTCAACGTCTTCATCGGTAATTTCTCTTGTGGTCTTTTTGACCTTTATGCCTTTATAGTCTTCAGCTTTAAGCTCGATAGAAGGCTTGACTTCAAAAAGAACAGTTGTGGAAAATCTGTTTTCCTTCAGAGAGAAGTCCAGTTCTTCGACAACAGGCTCGGTGATAACCTGAAGCTCTTTCTCCTTTATTGCTTCAGAGAGTTTCTCAGCAACAAAGGTTCTTAGAAGAGAATCCTTTATTGTCTCTTCGTAGTACTTCTTGATTATGTTGATTGGAGCCTTTCCTGGTCTGAATCCTGGAATCTTTGCTGTTTTCCTGATTTCCTTGCAGATCTCATTGACTTCTTTTTCGAGTTCCTTAGGTTCTGCAGTAATCTTTACTGCATAAACTACCTCGTTTCTTTTTTCAACTTCGTACGCCATCTATTTCCTCCTTTCCTTTCTTACTCTTCCCATAACTTTTAATGGTAAACTCCAGACCTTTGTAAATGCAGCTCCAGCCTTGTGATCAAAAGTGTCTTTTGGACTGTAAGTTGCGAGATCCTCAATGTATAGTGAGTTTGGAGATTGTCTTCCGACAACTGTAGCGTTCCCTTTGTAGAGCTTGAATCTCACTTTTCCGGTTACAAGCGGAGCGATTGAGTTGTTAAAGGCATCCATTGCTTCCCTTAATGGTGTAAACCAGAGGGCTTCATAGACAACTTCGGCGTAAGGGTGCTTTATGTGGCTCTGCTTGTAGTGGTATGTGAATCTATCAAGAACAAGGCTTTCGAGTTCATCGTAAGCTCTTATGAGAAGTAACCCTGCTGGAGATTCGTAAACCTCCCTTGACTTGATACCAACAAGTCTGTTCTCAACCATATCAACTCTACCGTAGCCGTGCTTTCCGGCTATCTCATTGAGATCCCAGATGAGCTTCCAGAGCTCTTCATATCTTTTTCCATTGATGGCAACAGGAGTTCCCTCTTCGAACTCTATTTCCACATACTCAGGCTCATCTGGAGCTTCAAGGGGATTTCTCGTGATAACAAAGGCGTCTTCTGGAGGCTCAACGTAAGGATCTTCAAGAGGACCAGCCTCTATAGCAACACCCCAGAGGTTTCTGTCGTAAGAGTATGGCTTTTCCTTTGTTGCAACAACGGGAATTCCATGTTTCTTTGCGTACTCTATCTCTTCCTCTCTTGACTTGAACTCCCATTCTCTAACAGGTGCAAGAACCTCAATATCTGGATCCAGTGCCCAGACAGAAGCCTCAAATCTCACCTGGTCGTTTCCCTTTCCGGTTGAACCATGGGCAACGTAATCTGCTCCGCATCGCTGAGCAACTTCAACAAGTTTCTTGGCTATGAGGGGTCTTGATAGTGCAGAAAGAAGTGGATATTTCCCTTCGTAGAGAGCTCCAGCCCTCATGAGGGGCAAGCAGTACTCCCTTGCAAACTCTTCCTTTATGTCGTCAATGATTGCTTCTACGGCGCCGGCTTTCTTTGCCTTATCTTCTATCTCTCCTAATTCCTCGCCCTGTCCAACATCTGCCGTGTATGTGATAACCTCAAATCCTCTATCAGTTAGCCACCTGACGATAACCGATGTGTCAAGTCCTCCAGAATATGCAAGAACAACTCTTTTACCCACATTCTCCTCCAACTTTTTCTCTTTAGATTGTGGAATTTTACGAAAAATTTGTTGACAGTGGAAAGTATAGAGGATATATTTCTATCCGCAAGTGGCGACGTGGCTCAGGTGGTTAGAGCGGGCGGCTCATACCCGCCAGGTCGGTGGTTCGACTCCACCCGTCGCCACCAAATTTCTGATAGTTCCTGCTTATGTTAAAAGAAAAAGTTGAAAAGACAATTAAAAAGTTTTCGCTAATTCCCCAAAATTCAAAAGTTCTTGTTGCCCTTTCCGGCGGTCCCGACTCTGTAACTCTCCTTCACGTTTTGCTCCAGCTAAAAGAAAATCTAAGGATTGAAGTTGCAGCAGCGCATCTTAATCACATGCTGAGAAATGGGGAGTCAGAAAGGGATGAGCAGTTTGTAAAAGACCTCTGCAGGAAATGGAATGTTCCTCTCTTCGTCAAAAGGGAAAATGTAAAAGAGATTTCTAAAGGAAAAAATGTAGAGGCTATTGCAAGAGAGGTAAGATACAGGTTTCTGGAAGAGACTCTGAAAAAAATAGATGGAGACCTTATTGCAACGGGACATACAGCGTCAGACCTTGTGGAGACAGTTATTCTCAATTTAACAAAAGGGGCGGGAATTAAAGGTCTTAGAGGATTTCTTCCAAAGAGAGATAGAATCATCCGTCCCCTTTTTGAGGTTACAAGGGAAGAGGTAGAAAGATATGTTGAAGAAAATCAGCTCCCTTTTGTTATCGATAGCTCAAATTTTAAAACAGATTTCGAGAGGAATTTAGTAAGGATAGGAGTAATTCCTGTTCTTAAGAATATTAATCCTCGCTTGGAGGAAGCTGTACTCAGGAGTACAGAAGTTTTGAGGGAGATTGAGGGGTTTTTGTCAGAGAAAGTGGAAAACCTTCTTCAGAACTATTTGAAAGAGGAAATCTTCTGCGTACCTCTAAAAGAGTTTAAAGCTTTTCATCCGGCACTTAGAAGAGAGATCCTAAGAGAGGCTTTCAAAAGAATAACTGGCAGGACACTGCCCTACGGTAAGGTTGAATCGATTGAGAATTTAATTGAGAGAAAGGGTTACAAAGAGTTTAGACCCCTTGAAGGATTTGTGGTATTTAAGGATCAGAAGAAGCTGTGTATATTAAAAGAAAATGAGAAAGATAGGAGTTTTTTTGTGAAAGTAAAAGAATTTCCTTCCCGGGTAGAAACACCTGCCGGGATTCTTGAGTTTGACCTGTGGAATGGCAGAGAGGAGGGTTTTCTCATACCTTATAATGAAGCTATCAGTAAGGGTATAATTGTCAGGAACCGAAGACCTGGAGACAGGCTACGTTTTAGAGGCTTTTCGAGACTTCTTAAAAAAGTTCTGATAGAGAAAAAAATTTCTGCCAGGGAGAGAGATATTTTACCTGTTGTTCAGCTTGGAGAAGAAATAGTATGGATTCCTGGAGCCTATAGGGCATATATTAACTCTACTCCAGAAGAAAGTTATATCATTGTGAGGTTTAAAAATTGGACTTCGAAATCTTGATACCGGAAGAAAAGATAAAGAAAAGAGTCAAAGAATTAGCTGAGGAGATTTCAAACGAATTTGGAAACAGTCTGGTAACGATCGTTTCAATTCTTAAAGGAGCTGTTGTCTTTACAGTGGATTTAATGAAGTACATGAAGAGCGAAGTTGAAATAGACTTTATAAGAATCAAGAGCTACCAGGGAGAGAAAAAGGGTGAACTCAGGATGACTGTTCTTCCGGAATTGGATCTTAAAGGGAAGCAAGTCCTTATTGTTGATGACATATTTGACACTGGAGAAAGCCTAAAGCTTGCTTATGATGAGGTAATAAAACATTCTCCTGAAGTTGTCAAAACTTGTGTTTTCCTTGATAAACAAATTGAAAAGAAAGTGGATATTAGACCCGATTTTGTAGGGTTTGAGATTCCTGATTATTTTGTTGTTGGTTACGGACTCGATATTAACGAGATGTACAGGGATCTACCCTACATAGGATACTTTAAGAGAGGAGAGTAAAGATGGATAAAATGAAGGAGATAGGAAAGAGTCTTGCGCTCTGGTTGACAATAGCGCTCTTAATCATCTTAGCCTTTAATTTCTTTAACTCCAATCAGCTCAAGAGCCATACGGAACCATTCTCAACGTTTATTCAGCAGGTTGAGAAAGGAGAAATCGAGAAAGTTGTAATCCAGGGGCAGAGGGTTATAGGAGTGACAAAAGACAACAAGCCTTTTGAAACTTACCTTCCCCCGGGTTATAACGGTGTTATAGATAAATTAACAGAAATGGGAGTTGAAATTCATGTTAAACCACAAGAGGGAAGTCCGTGGTACATTACTGTTCTTGTTTCATGGCTTCCAATGATTTTCCTCATTCTCCTCTGGCTCAGTATGATGAGACAGATGAGTGCAGGAAGCAATAAAGCTCTTTCTTTTGCAAAAAGCAGAGCAAAGGTGTTTATTGACAATAAACCAAAAGTTACTTTTAAGGACGTTGCAGGAATTGATGAGGTAAAGGAAGAAGTTTCTGAGATTGTTGATTTCCTGAAGAATCCAAAGAAATTCCAGCAACTTGGAGGAAGAATCCCGAAAGGAGTTCTCCTTGCAGGAGTTCCTGGAACCGGTAAAACCCTCCTTGCAAAGGCAATTGCAGGGGAAGCAAACGTACCGTTTCTGTCCGTCAGCGGTTCAGAATTTGTTGAAATGTTCGTCGGTGTTGGTGCATCAAGGGTAAGAGATCTCTTTGAACAGGCTAAAAGACACGCTCCATGTATTGTTTTCATTGACGAAATTGATGCCGTTGGTAGAAGAAGGGGAGCAGGAATTACCGGTGGGCACGACGAAAGGGAACAGACTTTGAATCAACTTCTTGTTGAGATGGATGGATTTGAAAGTTCAGAAGGAATAATTGTCATTGCAGCTACAAACAGACCTGACATTCTGGATCCTGCTCTCCTAAGGCCTGGAAGGTTTGACAGGCAAATATACGTTCCTCTTCCTGATGTAAGAGGGAGACTGGAGATTCTTAAAATTCATACAAAGGACAAGCCTCTTGCTGATGATGTTGACCTTGAAGTTATTGCCCGTTCAACTCCTGGGTTCTCTGGGGCAGATCTTGCAAACATCGTAAACGAAGCAGCTCTCATTGCTGCAAGGAAGAACCACGGAAAGATAACAATGGAAGATTTTGAAGAGGCAAAAGACAAAGTAACCATGGGGATTGAGAGAAAAAGTATGGTTCTCTCCGAAGAGGAGAAGGTTACGACAGCTTACCATGAAGCGGGTCATACGCTTGTTGCAAAACTACTTCCGAATGCCGATAAAGTTCACAAAGTTACCATTATCCCGAGGGGTAAGGCTCTTGGAATCACACAACAGCTTCCGGAAGAAGACAAGTATACTTATACGAAAGATTATCTCCTTGACAGACTTTGTGTTCTTTTTGGTGGAAGGGTTGCTGAAGAGTTAGCACTTGGAACCATCTCCACAGGTGCTGGGAACGACATAGAAAGAGCAACAGAGATTGCCAGAAGGATGGTAGCAGAGTGGGGAATGAGTGATAGAATTGGTCCCATAGCTGTAAAACTTAAAGAGCAGTTTGGTGAACCTGTAGAACTTATCAGTGAAGAAATGAAAAGATTGATAGATAAAGAGGTTAAGAGAATCATCAAAGAGACTTACGAAAGAACCAGGGAGATCATTTCTCAGAACATGGATAAGTTGGAAAACTTAGCAAAAGCCCTTCTTGAAAGAGAAACCCTTACGGGAGAAGAGATTGATAAGGCGATGAGAGGAGAACTGAAATCAACAAGTTCCGATTCTGGCAAACCTCCTGCAGGTTTGGAGAAGGAAAAAAGAAAAGAAGAAAAAGAGGAAAGGAAAAGTACTATAGAGGGTATCCCACCTGGTTTAAATCCCCAGCTGGAGGCGTAAGGGTTGGCTTTTGATAGGGAAAGAATAGAGAAAGCAGTTAGAGAAATTCTCATTGCCATAGGAGAAGATCCGGACAGGGAAGGCTTAAAGGACACACCGAAAAGAGTGGCAAAGATGTATGAAGAGGTTCTCTCCGGTTACGATGATTCGGTAGAGAACCATCTTGTTCTCTTTACAGAAAAGTACGATGAGATGATTATTGTCAGAGATATTCCTGTCTATTCATTATGTGAACATCACATGCTTCCTTTCTTTGGGAAAGCACATGTTGCCTATATTCCTGGAAATGAAAAGGTGACTGGACTTTCAAAACTGGCAAGAATTGTCGATGTCTATGCAAAAAGACTCCAGCTCCAGGAGAGAATGACCGAACAGATTGCAGATGCCATAATGGAGAAATTAGGTGCAAAAGGAGTAATGGTTGTTATTGAAGCCCAGCACCTCTGTATGATCATGAGAGGTGTGAAGAAGCCGGGTTCCTACACAGTAACAAGTGCTGTGAAGGGAGCAATGAGAAAAGAACCGACGAGAATGGAGGCTCTTTTCTTGATAAAGGGGAGGTAAATGAGAGGCTTTGCGGCTTTGATCTTTGTTCTTATGCTGACTTCTTCATGTGGCTCCTTGTTTGGCGGATCAAGAGAAAAATCTACCAGAACTGTACCGCCGCCTCCCCCTGCACCTCAGGAAAAATATAAGCCTTCCCCTGAAGAGAAGGCAGAGGGATACTATCAGATTGGAGTCTCTTATCTCCGTATTGGAGAGATTCCACTTGCACTGAACTATTTTTTCAGAGCTGAGAAGTTGAAATCGGATGATCCAAAGATCTATAATGCAATCGGTGTTGCTTTCATTCAGCGGGGAGATCTTGATAGAGCGGAAGAATACATTCGTAAAGCAATTAGATTGAAACCGGATTTTTCTGAAGGGTATTTGAACTTGGGAATTGTTTATGAAAAGAGGGGAGAGCTAAAAAAGGCAAAAGAGTACTATGAAAAAGCTCTTTCCAATCCACTTTACCTGACACCGGAAGTGGCTTACTACAGGTTGGCTCTTCTTGCCGAGAAGGAAAATCAGATAGAAAAAGCTAGAGAGTACATTGTTAAAGCACTCAGAAACAATCCAGACTATATCCCTGCGTATTTGGAACTGGCAAAAATCTTAGAAAGCGAGGGAAAGGATAGCAAAGCTCAGGAGATATACCTGAAATTGATTAACCTTTATCCAAAAGTGCAGTATCCTTACTACAAACTATCTCTAATCTACATAAAGAAGGGTAAACTTCAACTTGCAGAAAAGTTCTTGAAAAAGTGCATCGAGTTGGATCCAACTTCTGATATCGGGATAAAGGCAAAAATCAAGTTAGAGGAACTAAATGAGTAGGCTCTGGACGATATTGACAGTCTTTCTTGGAGCGGTTGTAGTTGTTTCCTTAGCGCTTCTCTTCATTTTTTACAGACCATCAATCGTTACAAAACACATAGTCAAAGAAGAAAATAAGAGGGTGGAGAGAGAGAGCATTCTTGAAAATAAAGTAGAAGAGACGATGAATGAAACAGTAAAAACGGAAACGATGATGACTGAGAACAAAGAGGAAGATATATCAAATAGTTCTTCCAATTTAAGTCAGGAGTTAGAAGAAAGATTGAAAAACCTCGAGAAGGTTGTTCCCAATTTCTTTGTAAAGATACAGGAGGGTATTATTTACCATCCAGCGCTTCTCTTTAAAGTTTACGGAACGGCAAAAGGAACAAGCATTCATATTCTGACGTTTTCCTCAATGGAGTGGAAATTCATAAAAACCTTCCTGGTAAGAGGAAAAGTTCTTTCTGAACCTGACAGAGTGTTTTTCTGCAATGGCGGGATAGTTGACGTTAACTACGTGGTTAAGGGGATCTGGCCTCCAGAGATTCCCCGGGAAAGTCTTGACTCGGTAGGATTGGTGGTAATTCCAGAAGAGAGAGGAACTTTACGCTTTGCAACCTTTAATGGAAACTGCACAGACAATGGTTTTGTTTTTAACCCCGGTGGAGAATTTGCAGGAATCTGTTTTGGTGGTAAA
>OFBU01000068.1_pt1 | contig 15292 bp, 18 predicted proteins | sample 1520681 | NCBI WGS metagenome assembly OFBU01 (sample SAMEA3696450, study PRJEB22514) | metagenome | biome: water; feature: marine; material: hydrothermal vent | place: Pacific Ocean | collected 2014-08-16 | depth 1514 m
TTCTATTCCTGCTCTTGTTAAGATTGTGGCATCTGCCATTCTTACGATAGAGCTATTATCTACATTACAAATTGCAACTGTTTTCATACCTGCATTTTTTGCCATTTTTAATGCTTCTAATGTATCTGCAGTTTCTCCACTTTGGGAAATGACAATAAAAAGCTCATCTTTTTTTAAAAGAGGCTGTTTATATCTAAATTCACTTGCTATTTCTACACTACATCTTACTTTTGCAAATCTTTCAAATAAATATGAAGCTGTCAAACTAGCATGATATGATGTACCACAAGCACATATTTTTATCTCATTTATACCCTCTATAAGATTTGAATCAAACTCATCAAAAACTATATATGCCTTTTCTGGTTCAAACTTTAGTAAGCTATTAAAAATTTTGACTGCATCACATCCGTATTTTTCATAAAAGGGTTCTATTCTTAATCTGTAATTGCTGATCTGCTGGATTATATCTTTTCTCTCGAAAGGTAAACAGTCATTTATGAAATCATCTGCAAATGCAACAGATACAAGACTAATTAACAAAAAGATTATTCTAAACAAACTAGAGTCCATAATGCCCCCTCTGGAACTCCCTGGTCAGTAAACAGTTGAGGTTCGACTTCCCTCCTTCTCAGGAATCTCTTCAGCTAAATTATATAGACAAAACCGTTGTAAGGCAAGGGACATAATATCTATATGAAATTTTTAAAAATTAAAAGTTAGGGTCTAAAAACTTTTTGGTTTCAGGATTCAGTCATTATCTCTACATCTTGGGAAGAACTCCTTGAAGTTTTAGCTTACTTTCTTTTTTACAACAACAGGTATGTCTATTTTCTCTTTTTCTGAAATAGTGTAAGCTGATAAAAACTTTTCTACAAACTTTTCAGGCTCTCCTCTGTTGTAGTAAATCTCCCCTATAGGTTCTCCTTCTTCTACGTAATCTCCAATCTTTTTGAAAAATCTCAGTCCAACAGAATAATCAATTCTATCTTCAGCTTTCTTTCTTCCACCGCCGAGCTCTATAACAAGATAACCTAACTGTTCGCCGTTTATATGGGTTATGTAACCAGAGGTTGGAGCTCTTACTTCAATTTTGTTATCCGCAACTTTTACATCGGGAGCTCCACCAAGGTACTCAATCCATCGGATAAATCGCTCTACTGCATTTCCAGAAAGAATTATTTCCGTTGCTCTCTTTTTTCCATCTTCAAAACTTCCATAACCTGTAAGCTCAAAGAAGACTCCGACTAAAGAGGAAGTAACTTCTAACAGATCTTCTGAAATATCTCCGGAAAGGGCATCAATTGATTCTTTTACTTCAAGAGCATTTCCAGCATATCTTCCAAGGGGTTGACTCATTTCAGTTATCAGAGCTCCAGCTTTTTTTCCGTAGAGCTTGGAGACATTCACAAGTCCTTTAGCTAATTCTGTGGCTTTATCCATAGTTTTCATAAACGCACCACTTCCCACCTTTACGTCAAAAACTATTGCTTCTGTGTTGACTGCAAGCTTTTTACTGAGAATGCTTGAAACGATGAGGGGAATGCTTTCAACTGTTGATGTGGCATCCCGTAGAGCGTATATCTTCCTGTCTGCTGGAGCTATTTTTTCTGTTTGAGCAGATATTGAGAAACCAAACCTTTTAACAACATCGGTTATCTCCTCGTCTGATAACTCCACTTTCATTCCGGTACTTTCAAGTTTATCTGCTGTTCCTCCTGTGAATCCTAAGGATCTTCCGGAAAGTAAAGGTGCTTTAAATCCCATTTCGGCAAGAACGGGAGCTATAATGAGAGATACCTTATCACCAATTCCACCTGTGCTATGTTTGTCAACAATTTTTCCGTTGACTTTCACCCTGACTGTTTCTCCACTTTTCAGCATTGAATCGGTAAGAGCCAAGGTTTCTTCATAGTCGAGTCCCTGGAAGTAGATAGCCATCAGAAGGGCAGCCATCTGATAGTCGGGAATTTCTCCGGAAGTGTATGAATTGACGATGAACTCAATTTCCTCTTTTGAGAGCTTTTTCCCGTCTCTCTTCTGTTTGATTAACTCTTTGAATATCATGGCTTTCCCAGAATCAGGTTATGATCAGCATTATATGAATCATAGCATTTACAAGGGGAACAAGTATCCAGTTAAGCAGAGGGCTTATGACGAGAATGATGAGGATTATTGGACCATAGGGTTCGATTCTCTTATAAGAGTAGTAAAGTTTCGGTGGGAGAGTTGCTTCCAGTATCTTCGAGCCGTCAAGTGGTGGGATGGGTAAAAGGTTAAAGATTCCAAAGGCGACGTTTATGAAGATACTGTACTTGAAGATGAGAAAGAGTGGTTCAGAGATGTTTGCTGGAAAAGCGCTAAATGGGAAGTACTTCAAAAGGAGAACACTTACAAAGGCGCTTACAAAGTTTGCAAAAGGTCCTGCAAATGCTACAAGAACTTCACCTTTACGGGGATCCATTTTCCTGAAGTTTCGCGGATTTATCATTACGGGCTTTGCCCATCCAAAGTGGACAAGGAGCAGTGCTATAAAACCGATAATGTCAAGGTGAGCAAAAGGGTTTAAAGTTAATCGTCCTGTTATTTTTGGGGTGGGATCACCAAGCTTGTAAGCCACGTATCCGTGGGCAAATTCGTGAATAGTTATAGCCCAGAGGATTGCCGGCAGGGCAATTATGAAATTCATAATCCACTCTTGCAACTAAGACCTCCCTTCTTCCACTACTTCACCGAAAGGTTCAACTTCTGTAAATATCTGTCCCTGAAATCTATAGAGCTGACACCTTGGGTCAAGCCAGCAGTCTGGTGGCAATCCAGCTTTTATACAGGTCTGTGACAGGAATTCTCTTTCGTTCCATCCCCACTCAACGGGTACCTGAGGAAGCAGAAGACCACTGGCAAAACCACACCTGACAATAAGACCGTCTCTTCCAACTTTTATCTCCTCTGGAAGTCTTTCAGGAGGAACATTTAAAGGCTCAGGCGGAGTTAAAACTGTTACTTCAACTACAATACTTTTTAGCTCTTCGGGTCTTACTGGATAAAATCTCGGGTCTCTGGTAGCTGCAGAAATTGCCGCGTCAATTGTTGCAAAAACTAATGGCATTACTGGTTCAGGGTATCCTATACAACCCCTAAGTCTCATTGATGGGTATCTTTTCAGCGTAACAAAAACTCCTTTTTCTTCAAAGAGTTCTGAAGGCGTGTTTTCAGGAGGGTCAATTTTTATGCCAAAGTTTAAGTATTGCTCGATAGCCTTTCTTGCAAGTTTAACTAAGAATTTCCCTTCTTCAAGAGTTAAAAGTCTCATAACCTCCTCTCTAAGGGGTTTACACTTTAAAAATTAATTTAAAAAAGGCCATTCCGACAATGGTGGCTGCTAAGCATAGGGTAATGTTTAAAAAAACGTTTAGAAGTGCCTTGTAGTAGAGACTTTCCTGAATCAGAACGACCGTTTCGTAGCTGAAGGTTGAGAAAGTGGTCAAAGCACCTAAGAATCCAGTAATGAAAAGTGCTTTCCATTGAGGAGCTATTATGTTTTCAAAAATCATAACTAAAAAGCCTATAAGAAAGCTTCCAAGGACGTTTACAGTAAGAGTTCCGGCTGGAAATAAAATACCGGCAATTTTTTGAACAAATCCTGCGATGAGAAATCGTGAAATAGCCCCAAGGAAACCGCCGATACCTACATAAAGGATGGTCATACCCTAACTCCTACCTCTTCTATCAGTTTATCTGTAATTATTTCAATTGCCTTTTCTCTTGTCTGGTCAAAATCGATGTTTTCAACTACTGGAATGGTCTTTTCAGTTGCTGTTTTATAGAGGTAATCCTGAATGAGCCGTATCGCTTTAAAGTTTCTCAAGTATCTCTTGCTGGTTCTCTGAGATATCCTTTCCCGTGATTTGAAGCGGCTTTTGTGTATCTCTTCATCAAGGGTTGTAAGTATGAGATGGATTACGTGGGCTCTATCTTTTAGTTTATCGAAAATTCCCGGGATGAGGTGAATTCCTTCAACGATGAGGCTGACGTTCTCTTTGATAGCCCTGTTTATTACTGCTTCAACGCCAGTAAGGACTTTCTCTGTCTGATCGAGGAAGCCATAGAGGATTTTTTGCTCCTTTTCCATCTCTCCAAACTTGTAAATAACATCTCCCGCTTCGTAGCTGGAGACGTGGATTGATGGGACGAGTTCTTTTGAAATCATCTTTCTCATGACTTCTCTGATTGAGTCTGTTGAAGCCATTCGGTTGATTTCAAGAATTCCTGCGAGCTCTGCTGCAAGTTTTGATTTCCCGACTCCCGTTGCTCCGCCTATAAGGATGATTATTGGCTTGTCTATTCTTTTCATCTGGCGCCAGAGGAGATACCTCTGGGCATACTCTTTTCCGAGCTTTTTCTTGAGGAATCTGCTTGTGATGTCACGGAGCTCAGACCTCTTTATTCTGAACTTTCCTTTCTGTCTCAGATAATCTGCAATCTCCTTTGCGATTTCAAAAGCTTCCTGGACATCAACCCCGGCAGACCTGATAGATCCAGCAAGAATTCCCCTTGAGAAAGGAACAAAAGTTTTCCCATCCGATTCAGCAACTAAAATATCTTTTTCACCTACTAACTGTCTGTACTTTTCTGCAACCTTTTTCCCGTAAAGGGACTTCAAAACCTTAAACACTAAATTTGTTAACTCTTCAGAAGTAATTGTTCCTTTGAATCTTGATGCAACTTCATCTGCAATGTTGTAAGCTTCATCTATTGAAAGACCGGTCTTTGTCAGGGATCTGACGAGAACACCCCTTGAAAACGGGTACTTTTCTCCAGAGCTATCTATTACGTATCTTTTCCTTTTTCTCTTTTTCTCCATTCCTGTAGATTTTCCTGATTAGTTTTAAATGTTGATTATAGCTCTTTGAGAAAATGTGTTCCTGGTCTTTTGCAACAAAGTAGAGGTATGGAGTCTTTTCTGGATACATTGCTGCCTTTATCGAATCGAGTCCAGGATTGCAGATGGGAGTTGGAGGCAGTCCTCTTATGTAGTAAGTGTTGTATGGGGAAGGAAATGAGGTATCGCCTCTATGAAGTTTCTCTTTCTCTATTCCTGCTACTTTGTAGGCATAGAAAACGGTTGGATCGCACTGAAGTTTCATACCTTTTGTGAGTCTGTTGTAGATAATGCCAGCAATTATCGGTTTCTCTTCGGGAAGAGAGGTTTCCTTTTCCACTATTGATGCGACTATCAGGATTTTGTCTTTTGTGACTTCCTTTAGTCCTCTTTTTACAATTTCTGGAGGGTCATAGTCTTTGAAGAGAGATTTTGTTTTCCTGTTAAAGTTTTTTACAGTTTCTTCTAAGATTTCTTTACAGCTTGCATTCTCCCTATGGTAGTATGTATCTGGAAAGATATAACCTTCAAGGAATTTTAAGCGTAGAGAGTTTAGAAACTCTTTATCTTTTGAAAGTTTCAGAACTTCTCCTTTTCTGCAGAATCCTTTTTCGCTGAGGATTTTATCGACGTCAAAGAGGTTTGCTCCTTCCGGAATTGTTACCTTTGTGAGGCAGGGAGAGCCTTTTGTCAGTTCCTGAACGACTTCTACAGGAGAGTAAGCACCTTTTAACCTGTAACAGCCGGCTTTTATAGGGATGTGTTTGTATCGGATCCAGAAATAGAGGATCTTTTTCATTTTCTATGACATTGAGTTCTTTTAGTCTTTTTAGAACTTCCCGGGTGCTTTGGTTCCTTTCTATCCGAATGTTTACATTGATTTCCCGTTTTTCGTTGAGAGACCGGTAAACATAGATGGAAGTGAGAAAAGTTCCTGTTACAATGGCAAGTAGAATCAGCAGAAGAACTCTTTTCACCTTTTGAGTTTCTCCGCAGCGCAGAGTAATCTCTGGAATGCAGTAATGTTTGAAAGAACAGCAAGGATAAGGAGGCATTCAACAAGAAATCCAGTTATAAGTCCGGCAAGGAGAAGGAAAAATCTTTCAGGTCTCTCAAGGATTCCAACCTTGCACTCTATGTTGAGAGATTCGGCTTTTGCCCGTGCATAACTTGTTGCAAAAGAGCCGACAGTTGAGAGAAGAGAAAGGATAAAGAGATTGAAATCCTGAAGGTAAAATCCCAGTGCAGCTATACCTGCAAGGGGGAAGAAATCTGAATATCTGTCAAGAAAGGAGTCAAGGAATGAGCCAAACCTTGAGGCTTTTCCGTTAACTCTTGCAATAATGCCGTCGAGCATATCGCATAAACCCGATAGAATGAAAAAGAGTGTTCCGACAAAAAAGTTGTTCATACCTATTGTGATACCTGAGATAAAAGAGAAGATAAACCCTGTAACTGTAATGATATTTGGTGATATCCCTACGGACCCTGCCCGTTCTGCAAAGGGTTTGAGAAGTTCTTGAGTCTTTCCTTTTATATTTGTGGAACTTATCATTTTGTTTCCCTTGTGATTGTTAAGAGGAATTATAAATTAAAATTTTAGAAAATCTGAAAAATCTGGAGGGATTGAAGATGGAACAGGGACTTTCAAGGGAAGAACTGATTGAAATTATAGCAGCAATAATGGATGAGGAGGGGTTTGAAATCTACGAGCCTGAATCTGAAGAGGAGTATCTTCCTGACTTTTTAGCTGTTTACACCGATGAGAGTGGGGAAAAGCAGCAAATTGCCGTTCAGGTCGAAGATTGTCAGACTCTTCAAACGGAAGAAACAGAGAAGAGAGCAAAAGCAATTGCGGAGCACTGCAGGAGGTCGGGAGAGGGATACCTCTTGGCTATCCCAATTGAGTGTGAGGACATAGGTAATCAAAAATTTGATGAGTGGGGACTCTCCGATGTTGCAGAGCTCATACCTGTCGGTATAGAGTTTGAGGAGGAAGAAGAGGAACTTTAATGGAGAGATATTACTCCTATTCCAGATACCTTAAAAATCTCTTTGGAGAGAGGGTCTATCGAGTAACAGTAGATGCCGGTTTTACCTGTCCTAATAGGGATGGCTTTAAAGGAAAAGGGGGATGTATTTACTGTTACTCTGGTTCTGATTACGATCCTGAAAAGAGAAGGAAGGAGATAGAGAAACAGATAGAGGAGGGAATAGAAAGGGTTAAGAGGCGCTACAAAGCAAAGAAATTTTTAGTTTACTTTCAGGCATACACCAATACCTACGCTCCACCGGAAGTTTTGAAGTCCATATACGATGAAATTAAGAAATTTCCGGAAGTTGTAGGTCTTATCATTGGCACCCGTCCAGACTGTGTTCCCGATGAGACTTTAGAGCTGATAAATTCCTACACGGACAGATATCTTGTCTGGATCGAGTATGGACTTGAGAGTTCCCACTTTAAGTCTTTGAAGTGGATGAATAGGGGACACGGTGTTTCCGATTTTGTGGATGCCGTTTTGAGAACCCGGAAGTTTCTCGAAATAAATATTTGCGCCCATACAATTTTAGGTCTTCCAACAGAAGATTACGATGACATGATGGAAACGGCGGATTTCTTAGCAGCATTGAAAATTGACGGCGTAAAAATCCATCCACTTCACGTGATAAAAAATACCGCACTTGAGAGAATCTACCTTGAGGAGCGGTTCAGACTTTTAACGCTTGAGGAGTATGTGGATTTAGTTGTTGACTTTATCGAAAGATTACCTAAAAAGACTGTTGTCCAGAGAATTACCGGAGAAGCTCCAGAAGACCTTTTGATCGGTCCCGAGTGGTGCAGCCATAGGGAGAAGAACAGAGTAATTCAAATGATAAGAAGAAGATTTGAGGAGAGGGATACCTATCAGGGAGTGAAGAGCCGTTTTTAATTGCTATACACAAAGATTGTGTATAATTTAAAATAAAGCCTTTTGAGAGGAAATTATGGGTGCTGTTAAAAAAGTAAGAACGAATATTTATCTTAATTTGGAAGTTAGGGAAAAGGCAAAGAAAGTTTTGGAACGGTATGGATTGAGTCTGTCAGATGCTGTGAATATATTTTTAACCCAGGTTACTCTTGAAAGAGGCTTTCCTTTTCCTATTCGCATTCCTAACGAAGAAACAAAAAAGGTTCTTGAAGAGGTGGAGAAAGGAGAAAATTTAGAAGATACAACTTTGGAAAGGCTTATGTCTGAGGCAAAATCTCGTGTTAGAGCTTAAAAGGCATAAACAATTTAAAAAAGATATGGATAGGATAGAGTTAACAGATACGCAGTATGCGAAATTTGTAAACTATATTTCTGCTCTCCTTAACGGAGATAATCTTCCGCCTGAAGCAAGGGATCATCCTCTGATTGGTAATTGGAAAGGATTTAGAGAATTTCACATAGGGGGAGATTTAATAGTTATCTACAAAAAGGAAAATAATAGACTGATATTGGTTCGCATAGGAACTCATAGTCAACTTTTCAAATGAAGGTTATAGCAGCGTTCAGTAGTAGATAGTTGGCTATTCTCGATGATAGGGTGTTCCTTTAATTATCTGCTCTGCCCTGTAGAGCTGTTCTAAGAGGACAATCCTTGCAACGTCGTGCTGAAGGGTCATTTTTGAGAGGGATAGGAGAAAGTTACTCTTTTCTCTGACTTCTTCCGAGAGTCCATCTGCGCCACCTATGAGAAATGTAATAAAAGGATGTTTTTGAACAAGGGAGGCGAATTCCCGTGAAGTCATCTCCCTCCCCCTTTCGTCAAGGGCGATAATGTAACCCTTAGCTTTCTCCAATAGCTTTTTTCCTTCCTCTTCCTTTGTTCGCTGTTTTTTGACTTCTACGATTTCTATGTTCTTAAGTTTTCTTAGATAGTAGTCCTGTGCTTCTTTCAGGATTGGAGAAATCTTACCGACGGCGACAACTTTTACTTTCAAACGCCTGTTTCCTCCGGTAGGAGGTCTGCAATCTCTACTCGTGGAGCATCCATCCAGAGTGATTCAAGGTTGTAGAGTTCCCTGAATTCAGGTCTGAATATGTGAACAATGAAATCACCGTAGTCCATTAAAATCCAGTTTGCATTGTCGTAACCTTCAATGCTCAAGGGAATTATTCCATTCTCCTTGAGTTTTTTCTTTATCTCATCGGCGATTGTCCTTCCGTGGACGTCAGAGTTTGCAGTGAGTAGCAGGAAGTAGTCTGCAAGTGTTGTGAGGTCTCTCAAGTCGATAACTACAGGATTCTCAGCCTTTTTGTTTAGCGCAATTTTCAGGGCAAGTTTTAGCTTCTCTACGGTATCCAAATCCTCCTCCTTAAAGGGTTTCTTTTATTTTCCACCATAGTGAACGTTTTAAAGGATTGGTAACAGGTTCAACGTTAAGAATTTCCTCTCCATTCAGGATTCTTCTTGCCTTTTCACCGTATTGTGAATGGGGGTATTTTGATGCCACTTCGGAGAGAATCTTCTTACCTATGCTTTGGTTTTTCTTTGCAATCTCTTTCCACTTTTCAATATCGCTCTTTATAAGTTTAATTCTGTTCTCTGCAACTTTTCTAACCTCTTGATCGTCTGACTTCAGTTTTTCCTTCTCCTTTTTGAGTTGATTCTTTAACCTCTCTATTTCTTCTTCGGACTGGATGGTAGTGAAGAAATAAGCTCTTCCTAACAGGTAGTCAAGTCTATCCATAGGTTCTACGTCGCTGAATTTCCCTTTTATGTCTTTGTATCTGTGAATAGAGGCTGTGAATTTGTGGATCATGTCGTAGGTTCCAGCAATGTAAACTTCGTGTTCTGCAAGTATCTTTCTTCCAATTTTTCTATAGGTTCTGGCTTTTTCCACTCGTGGGTCATCAGGATATCTCTTTATAAACTCTTCAAATGCATTAACTGCTTTCTTTGTAAAGGTCTGATCCCATTCGGGTCCTTTCACAAGGTTAAGATAAGAAACTCCGAGCCTGAATAGAGCATCCTTTGCCTTTGGAGATGCAGGATAGAGCTCTAAGAACTCCTCGTAGTTGAGGGCTGCATTCTCAAAGTCTTCATCGTTAAAGTAGGCATTTGCAAGGGTAATCTTTGCTATCTCCTGTTCCTTTGGGGGGAGTTCTCCCTGAAGGGCTTTTTCTAACATCTCAGCCGATTTCCCCCAGTCTTCTTCAAGTGCAGCCTGCATTCCCTTCTGGTAGAGACCTTCTGTAGTCTTTGGAATCCTCTCGCATGAGAAGAGAAACATTAAAGCAGCGATGAAAATTACCCCTTTTCGCAAGATCACCTCCTATCCTCTTACAACTGTAAATTTTTCAATGTGGTAGTAATCAACAGGAATAACCTTGATTTCCTTTTTGTAAATCTCTTCAATTCTATCAATTATATCTTTTTCATCTCCTTTTAACTTCTCAGCTACTAAGGGATTTGCATAGACCTTTATTACCCTTGAGCTTGAATGGTTTATTTTTAAAAGGGACAGAATCTCTCTTTCTATTTCAAAAGCTACGGTTTCAACCGATTTTACTCTTCCCTTTCCTTCACAATAGGGGCAGGTCATTGTGAGACTTTTACCCAGACTCTTTTTGACCCTTTTTCTCGTCATTTCTACAAGCCCAAGGTCAGACATGCTGACTATCTTTGTTTTTGCTCTATCCTTGGAGAGTTCTTCTTCAAGGGTTTTCAGGAGAAGCTGCTTGTTCTCCTCCTCTTTCATATCAATAAAGTCAATGACAATAATTCCACCTATGTCTCTCAGCCTGAGCTGTCTTGCAATTTCCCTTGCGGCAGCAAGGTTTATTTTTAAGGCTGTTTCTTCGAGAGTTTTCGTCTTCTTGAACTTTCCGCTGTTTACGTCAATGGAGACAAGAGCTTCGGTTTCATCTATCACAATGTAGCCACCGTTGGGAAGATAGACCTTCCGCGAGAGGGCTTTTTCGATGGCCTTTTCCACTTCAAACCGCTGAAAAAGGGGGATATCCTTATTGTAGTATTTTATTCTTCCTGCAAGTTTTGGAATGAAAGCTTTTGCAAAGTTTACAGCTCTCTCAAACTCAGCCTTTGAATCTATTATAACTTCTGAAACATCTTCTGTGAGAAGGTCTCTCAGGGTTTTCGGTACTATTTCCAGATCCTGGTAGAGGAGTGATGGAGGGGGTCTGTTTTCAGATTTTTCAAGTAATCCTTTCCATACCTTTAGTATGTAGTCGAGGTCTTTCCGTAGGTCTTCTTCTGTGGCTCCTTCTGCTGCCGTTCTGACTATGATTCCATACTCTTCAGGTTTAATCTTTTCTGCTATCTCCTTCAGTCTCCCCCTTTCCGATTCGTCTGTGATTCTCCGGGAGATTCCGATTTTGTTTACAGTTGGAAGTAGAACGAGGTAGTGGCCGGGAATTGTGATGTTTGTTGTTATCCTGGGACCTTTTGTTCCTATGGGTTCTTTTGAGACCTGAATAAGAACCTCCTGCCCTTCTGAAAGAACTTCTTCTATGGAGGGGAGTTCTATTTCCTGAGTTTGTGTTGTTTCATCGAACAGGTCGTCTTCTTCCTCAAATTCAACTGTAACTGCGTCTCTCACGTAGAGAAATGCCTTCTTTGAGATTCCAATGTCAACAAAAGCTGCCTGAACGGCAGGGACAATTTTTATAACTCTTCCCTTGTAAATATTTCCGACAATTCCCCTGTCTCCCTTTCTCTCGACGTAGAACTCCACAAGCTGACCATCTTCTAAAATGGCGATTCTGACCTCTTTTGTATGGGCGTTTATCAGTATCTGTTTCTTAGGTTTGGATGAGTGCTTCTCTACACACCTTTGCTGTTCCAAGGTTCAATCCTATCCAGTTTAGTATATCCTGAATGTTTAAAATATTGCCATCTATTACGTTTATGGCAATTTCTATTCTGTCATTCTCCTCTTTAAGCAGAGCTATGTAATCCTTTAGAATGACCTCTTTCCCTTTTCTGCTGGTTAGTTTTTCCTCTTTAAGCGGAGAGAGGTCATATTCAGTAAATGGGACAATTGTGTATGTTACCGTTTTTATTTTACTTAAAAGAGTTTCCTTAGGTTCAAGGTCTATGAAGCCTTTGAACTTTAAACCTTCTGGCAGGAAGTCCTTAGAGTGTCTGATGAACTTCTCAAAGTTGAAGCTTTCTTCCGTGAGTTCTATCTCAACAACTTCTCCTTTGCCTTCAACGCCTACGGGGAGTCCAAGGAGGATGTTCATCTTTGGATGGGGGTTAAACCCCTGTGAATATCTTAAGGGTAGCCCGAACTTACGGAAGGTTCTTGTAAACGCCCTTGTGAGGTCGAGGAGAGAGAGGTACTTCGCAAACCCTGTCTTTTCAAAGACAAGGGCAACTTTTCTTTTAAGTGGAAATTCCCTCTTTGGTCTTGGGGGAACTTTGAACTCTATCTTTTCCGGTATAGGATAGTTTTTCAGGTCTTTTATCTGTTGTGGTGTGCAGGCTCCACAGGCGTGACAGCCGACAATTCTACAGTCTCGAGTCCACTGTTCCTCTTCTGCCTTTTTGAGTTCTCTGAGGAGAAAGTTTTTGCTGACAACACCATCTATAAAATCCCAGGGGAGTTCTTCTTCAAGACTCCTTCTTCCTGTTGCCTTTTCAATGTTAAATCCTGTCTTTTCAAAAGCTCTGAGCCATCCGTCCCAGTTAAAAAACTCGTTCCATCCATCAAGCTGGCATCCTTCAATATGCGCAGCTTCAAGGAGCCTGCTGGTCTCTTCATCACCTCTTGTAAGAATTGCTTCAATGAGGGATTGCCTGTAGTCGTGAAATCGGAGGATAAAGCTTCTGGGGGCTTTCTTTTTTATGTACTCTATTTTTTCTTTTACCTCTTCTTCCTTTGCAAAGGGTTCCCACTGGAATGGGGTAAATGGTTTTGGAACGAAAATCGATATTCCTGCAGCAAGGTGTTTCTTTCCTCTGTATTTCCTTCCGATTTTATAAACCTGCCAGAGCATGTCTATAAGAGAGTCAATGTCTTCCTGGAGCTCAAAAGGCAGCCCTATCATAAAGTAGAGTTTCAACCTTCCCCAGCCTCTTGAGAATAGACCTTCTACAGCTTTAAAGAGGTCTTCATTTGTAAGCTCTTTGTTGATTATCCTTCGGAGCCTATCTGAACCTGCCTCTGGAGCAAGGGTGAATCCTGTTTTCTTAACTTGCATTATTTGAGAGGCAAGATCCGGGTTGAATCCCTTTACCCTCATCGATGGCAGAGAAAGGGAGATCATCTCTCTATAGCAGGTTTCCATTATTTCAGGAACAAGGACGTTGAACCTGCTGTGGTCGGAGATTGAAAGAGAAGATAGGGAGGCTTCCTCGTAACCGGTGTTTTTAAATGTTTCTTCTATTAGTTTTTTGATGAGCTTTTCATCCTTCTCCCTGTAAGGTCTGTAGATGTAACCTGCCTGGCAGAATCGACATCCTCTGAGGCATCCCCTGGCAGCTTCAACTGCTATCCTGTCCTGAGCCGTTTCAACGATTGGAACAGGAGGAGAAGTTGGGAAATACCCCTCTTTTACTCCGGTAAAAACCGCTTTCTTTACAGGGTACTTTCCAAATGCCGGAACCCAGATTCCTTCTATCTTTTTGGCTTCACGGAGGAAATCCTCTTTGCTTGCGCCGGATTTCTTAATTTCTCTCATTAACTTTGCTATTTCAACGAGAGTTTCTTCACCGTCGCCGATGGAAACAAGATCCACAAAGGGAGAGATGGGAACCGGGTTATACATGCAGGGACCGCCGGCAAAGATGATGGGAAATCCTTCCCTCTCTTCTCTTCTGAAAGAAAGTCCTGCAAGCTTTATTACCTGAAGTGCGTTTGTAAAGGTGAGCTCTGAGGAAAAGGAAAGTCCCCAGAGGTCGTAATCTTTCACCGGGCGGAGAGCTTCAAGCGTGTAGAGAGGGATTCCTCTCCTTTTCATTAGTTCCTGCATGTCGGGACGGGGAAGGTAAGCTCTGTGACAGAGAGCAAAGTCTGTCAGGTTGTTGAGAATATGGTAGAGAATCTTTCCACCTATGTGGGAACTTCCAACTTCATATAGGTCTGGATAGGTGAGGACAAACCTTACTTCTCTCTCTTCAAATGAAGGAGCTCTCTGGTTTAGCTCCAGAGGTAAATAAGCAGAAGGTTTCTTTACGTTGTAGAGCTCTTGAATGAGCTTTTCGTCCTTAAAAATCGTCAAAGAAGTCTCCTGTATCAAATTCGTTGTCATAATCTACAAAGTCGTCTTGAATAGTGTAATCTTTTTCTTCATCGTGGTTATCAGTAGCCTCTTTATGAAATTCTTCGGCTTGATGTGCAACTGCTTCGTGTATTGAGTCTGTTATGAGATCTGCAATTAAAAATCCTGCAGCAGTTCCAAGGATTGTTCCAAGCCATGGGAATCCCGGAGTGTAGAGCTCTCCAGATGGAGATTGTGTTCTTGAGAAGAGTTTCTGGAGTTCCTCTTTTCTTACAGGAACGGTTATTATCTCTCTACCGTTATCCAATTTGATTTCGTAGGTATTCTCATCCAACTTTTCAAAGGAAAAGCGTTTGAGCTCGGAGCTCCTGAAAAATCTGAAGCTTCCTTCCTTGAAATAAGAGACACCATCTTCTGAAAAGTTGAGAATAGAACCATCGATTCCTTTAATCTCTACAGTTCTTCTTCTCCTGTTGTTTTTCATTAGCGTAGGGACAATTACCAGAGTGAAAATAAAAAAGAGAAAGAGAATCAGAAACAGCGTTATTCTCATATCACTCTCCTTATCAGGTATTCTAAGATAAAAATTAGGCAAATAGGGTATTCAAGTCCCACTGACCTTCAGGTATATCCTGACATGTTAAAATCCAAAAGGAGAACTCTGCCAGAAAAAACCTCTCAGTATTAAAAGCTGGATAGAAAAATCAGGAATTCTCTCATTTTATTGAATGCTTCAGCAGTTGGTTCAAATCTTCAAAAGATTGCTACTTCAACACTCCTAAAATCCTCAGCAAAAACGTAACAGCATTCTGGTTCATTAAAACAATTAAAAATCCGAGTATCAAAAGCTACCTTTTCTTTTAACTCCTGATGAGGAATAACTCTGATGGCTGAAACAGTGATGTTCATTGGTATTTCGCTTTTGCCTGGAATTCTCTTCTCTACTACTTTGGGATTGTTTATAAACCATCTAAAGGTTTACCTTAAGCCTGAGATGTTCAGGATAGACAGCTTTATATTACGATCTGTCCGGATCTGACTTTCCTCTTCTTGCTGAAATACTCAACAACTTCTTCAGTGGTCATCTTTAAAAGTTTCTCATTCAATTCCTTAAGGATTTCTTTCCTTTCCTCCGTCCAGTTTCCTTTTGCCCAGCTCATGAGTTTTATAAACCTTATAAAGCCCTCGAGTCCAAGTT
>OFBU01000071.1_pt1 | contig 14354 bp, 13 predicted proteins | sample 1520681 | NCBI WGS metagenome assembly OFBU01 (sample SAMEA3696450, study PRJEB22514) | metagenome | biome: water; feature: marine; material: hydrothermal vent | place: Pacific Ocean | collected 2014-08-16 | depth 1514 m
TATCACAGACAATCTGATAACAAAACAAGTCGACTGTGATCAAATATGAAGGATTGTCTGTGATACACCAAAGATTGACAGTGATTAAATGTAAAAGATTGCCTGTGATACACCAAAGATAGCCTGTGATTAAAAATCATTAAAAAGCAGGTATTTACACTAATAGAGCTTATAGTAGTAATCTGAATCATCGCGATACTAGCAACTGTATGAACGATGACATTGACAAAGTGGTTTTCAAAATCAAGGGATGCGGCAAGGATAGGAGCGTTGCAAATGATGGACAATGCACTTCAAATGTATATGGCATCACATACAACATTGCCAATGCCAGATGATTATGTTACAATAGAGTATAGTTGAGAGGTGGCGACATATCAAGGGAAATTTTGAGAATGAGTAGTAAGTCAAATAGAAGAGATGAAGGAAGCACCAAAAGATCCAGGAGATTGAACATATTATACATACACAATAAGTTCAGATAAGAAAAAATATGAATTATTAGCAATGATGGAATGAAATAGTCAAACTGCGTATATATGAAATATAGCATATGCTGAGGATTATAGTGATAGAACTCCAAAGGTAAGATGAGATTGAATATGAGTGATATTGGAAGCAGATACAAATAATCCGATAGAAAATGTGTATTGAGGGAAAGTTAAAGATTTTTGGTGAGATAGTGGAAAATACAAAATAGTTATAGTTAATAAAGAAGAAAATGAAAGTTATTTGTATAGATTAGACGAGATACCAGGAGATATATTAAGACCAGATAGACCTATTACTCCTGCATATAGAGCTAATAAAATTGGTGGAAAGCCAAGGATACAATATGGCAAAATATAAAAGCAATAGCAAAAAAGCAAATTTTTTAAGTTCAATTCCTATAACATCATTAGATGATGATTTAAATGATTTAACTATACGATGTAAATTTAACTTTTCATATTTTACAATTGATGAAGCTGGACAAGATTTTAAAGATTGGACACAAAAAGATTTAAGTAAATTGCTAGATAAATTAAAAGAATATTCTAAATTTTCACTTCATCATTGGGAGCATCAAAGAGTTGGAAAATATTCCGTATTTGTAAAGTATGAATCTTTTCCAATTAATACAGATTTTAAACAACCAAAACACATACCACATCAAGCAGTATGGAGTAGATTTCACATAGAAAATAAAGTAAGATTAATAGGTTTTGTAGTCCCAGATGAATATGATGATAAAATTCATCAAAAAACTTCAAAAAGATTTGATGCAAATACATTTTATATAGTTTTTTTAGATAAAGAACATAGATTTTATAGAACATAGTTATAACAAAACCTAGCACCGAATAGCCTTAACAGCTATCGGTGAAGTCCACCGTTAGACATACATAAGGAATATATTTACATGAAAAATAGATTATCATATAACATTGAAACAGCTTGGAAGAATATTCAAAAAGAAGTTGAAACATCTGATGTTATTTTAATATTATCTGAAAAAACACTTGTTTTTAAATGTTCACGCCGGAGCATTTGGACACCGCCGCCGGTCACATGTGGACAGTAGATAAGTTGAAGATATTCTCGCCGCCATTATAGCACGAGTGTCCACATGCCTATTTTTGTGCCATCACTTTGCGCATGGATTCCCCCTTCATTTCGATTCGATGTGCCGAGTAGATCAGTCTGTCCATCATGGCATCTGCAATGGTGGCATTGCCAAGATAACTGTGCCAATCTTTGACGGGGAGTTGTGCCGTGACGATTGTAGAACCAGATAGAGTTCTCTCCTCTATCACCTCGAATAGATCATTGAGTTCATCTGCTTTTAGCGGTGTCACCCCGAAGTCATCCAGAATGAGCAGATGGATACGAGAAAGCTTTTGCAATGCTTTGGTGTAGCTGCCTTCAAGTCTGGCGATTTTGATCTCTTCGAGTATTCTGGCGACCCGGTAGTACTTCGCACTATAGCCTTCAAAGATTGCCTGCCTTGCCAGAGCCTGGGCTAAAAAACTCTTTCCCACCCCTGTAGCACCGGTGATGAGCACATTCTGACCTTTGGCAATATACTCCCCCGATGCCAGTGCAAGAATCTGTGATCGCTCTATGCCTCTTGCGCTGCTGTATTCTATCCGATCGAGTGCTGCTTGTGCGTCTTTGAGTTTGGCCAAAGAGAGCAGTCGCTTGATCTTCTTGTTGGTACGTTCATTCTGTTCGGCTTCGAGCAGTTGGTAGAGTCGCTCTTCAAAGGGGAGCTGCGCATAGTTGGCATCGTCGCTTTGGCGTTGCAAGGCGGCTTTGAAACCACCAAAGCCAAGGGCATCGAGCTGCTGTGTCAGTGTGGAGAGTGTCATGGATGTTTCCTTTTCTTGTTTTATCTCTGTTTGTCGGTTGCTTTTAGCGATAGTTCTTCGCATCTCTTAAGTTATCATGTTGCTTGAAGAGTGTGTTGTTGACCGTGGGTTCCTCTCTCATCTCAAGATAGGTTTTACGCTTGAGAATGGATTCGATGGAAGCGACACTCTCGATGTTTAGTTTGCGCGCCTGAGTGCAAGTCAACTCCAAAGCTTCATCGCCATAGGTTTTTGCAAAGGTCAGTATGGCCATACAGGATCGATAACCCCGGACAGGATGGGAACGCTTCTGCATGATCTCTTGCAGCGGATGCTCTTATGATTGTATGCATCCAGCAAAGAGGCAATGGCATCGTTGAGTTCATCGACATCGAAGAAGCTACGGTGGCGTAGCTTCATCAGAATCCATCGCTGGATACCCTTGACACCCAATTCGACTTTGGATTTGTCTTGTGGGTGGTATGGGCGTGCAGGAGCAATGGCGCACCCATAGTGTCGCCCCATATCGGCATAGCTCTCGTTGAGCACGATCTTCTTGCGGGTATGGGTGATGACCGCTGCCTTGAGGTTGTCGGGAACCACCTGATTGGGAACCCCTCCGTAGAAGGCAAAGGCTTGCTTGTGGCACTCGATGAATGCCTCGGTACTTTGCTGCATCACCGCATAGGCAAATGTGTATCCCGATGCCCCCAGAACCGACACGAAGATCTGCACTTTTTTCACTTCACCGCTTACGGCATCGGCAATGGGCATGGTCAATCCACTGAAATCGACGAAGAGCTTGTCGCCTGCATAGTGTATCTGCCTCATCAAAGGATTGAGAGTCTTTTTATAGCGCTTGTAATACTCTTTGAACTGGGTATAGCCATACCCATCGGGATGTTGTTGCCTGTACTCCTCCCACAGCAACAGTCTACTCATCCCTTTTTTACCAAGTTCGGTATGGACATAGTTCCAGTCAGGATGGGGCTTGTCCGTTGGGGAGCGATGTCGCTTCATATTGGGAAACAAACAGGCAAGCAGTCGCTCTTCTTCCATGGCCAAAGCCTGATGGATCTCGAGGCCGCTCTTCTTGAAAGCGGATGTGAAATTTGAAACAGCGGATTTGGAAGCGATTGCAAGTGTTTCGATATTTCGGTTGGATAAATTGCCAAGATATTTGACTCTTAGCACCTCTTTGACAGTATGCATAGATAGTCTCCTCATAAAAGCCCTTTTTGGGCGCTATTTAGTGAGAATATCCATCAACTTAAAAAAAACTTACGCGCCGGTCAAAGCATCGAGGTGTCCACATGAACTCCGACGCGGTGTCCACATGCATCCCGGCGCACTGTCCACATCAACTCCGGCGTGGTGTCCACATAGGGGCGGCGCCTACAGTAGGGGGTGATGGTACTGATCATCTTGATACGAAACTTTTTGCCGAATGTTTTAAAACGGGCTTTTTGCCGATGGGAGGCTATCCGGTCAGATTGTTGGGCAGGGCTATGCAGCTGCTCTTATCGGCCACCAGTTCTCGGCTCCTTCTTTTTGAGCTCTAAAAGTATCTTTATGCCACTCATCAGGAGATTGATTGGTGGATATTGGGATGTAGATTTACAGTGAGCCCGTTGGCGTCCGATGCACTCTGCCGTCTCTCTTTACAAGCTTGACAAAAAGCGTAAAGCTCCTTACGAAGCCGCCGCATTCTTTTTGTCTCTGGCCGCTCTTCTTCTGGCTGCGGGGTCGAGATGCTTTTTGCGGATTCTTATATTTTCTGGAGTCACCTCCACGAGTTCGTCATCCTCTATCCACTCCATAGCCTGCTCGAGCGTCATCTCTCTGGGGGGTACCAGTTTGATAGCGTCGTCCGCACCGGCGGAGCGCATATTGGTGAGCTGTTTACCCTTGAGGGGATTTACTTCGAGGTCACCTGGTCTGGCACTTTCGCCTATCACCATGCCGTTGTAGACTTTGGCCTGGGGCTTTATGAAGAGTACACCTCTGGCCTGCAGATTGTAGAGGGAGAATGCCACGGCTTCACCATTGTCCATCGATATGAGCGCCCCCTGTGTCCTACTCTCCACTGCACCGGTATAGGGGCGATACTCGAGGAAAGAGTGGTTCATCACACCTTCCCCCTTGGTGTCGGTGAGAAATTCGCTTCTAAATCCTATCAGACCTCTGGCGGGAATTTCGAACTCTATTCTGACCGTACCGTCGGGCATGGGTGTCATGGATCTCATCTCCGCCTTTCTCTTACCGAGTTTCTCTATGACGGTACCCTGAAACTCTTCGGGTACATCCACCACGAGATGCTCGAAAGGCTCCATCCTCACACCGTTCTCCTCTTTTATGACCACCTCCGGACGGGCGAGGAGAAATTCGAAGCCCTCTCTACGCATATTCTCCGCAAGTATCCCTATCTGAAGTTCACCTCTTCCCGATACCTTGAAGCTGGCATCACCCAGAGGTTCCATCTTCATGGCGATATTGGTCTGCATCTCCTTTTCGAGCCTCTCTCTTATTTTGTTGGAGGTTACATGTTTACCCTCCGTACCGGCGAGAGGACCGTCGTTTACGCTGAATATGACGGAGAGTGTGGGCTCTTCGATATGCAGAGGGTCAAGAGGAATGGGATTGGAGGCATCGGCGACCGTATCTCCCACATCTATATCGTTGAATCCCGCGATGGCTACGATATCTCCTGCTTCGGCTTCATCTATCTCGATTCTCTCGAGCCCCTTGAAGCCGATGAGTTTGCTGATTCTACTTTTGCTCTTCTCTCCGTCGGCTTTGACGAGAGTATATTCACCGCCCTTCTTGACTTTGCCGTTGAATATACGGGTGATACCGATTCTTCCCACGAAGTTGTCATAGTCGAGTGTGAAGACCTGCGCCTGCGTATCCTCCTGTGCATCCCCTTTGGGATATGGGACATGCTCTATGATGGCTTTAAAAAGTGGAGTAAGATTTTCGTTTTCGTCCGAAAGGTCCCATTTGGCATAGCCGTCTCTGGCTGCTGCGTAGAGTACTGGAAACTCCAGTTGTTCATCGTCGGCATCTAGGGCCACGAGGAGGTCGAAGACCTCATCCACCACTCTTTCGGGCTCGGCGGCGGGCTTGTCAATCTTGTTGACTACCACTATGGGCTTGAGCCCCAATTCAATAGCCTTTTTGAGCACGAATTTGGTCTGGGGCATGACACCCTCCTGCGCATCCACCAGCAGAAGTACGCCATCGACCATCTTGAGTACACGCTCCACCTCTCCGCCGAAATCGGCGTGTCCTGGAGTGTCGATGATGTTTATCTTGTGATCGCCGTAGGTGATGGCGGTGTTTTTGGAGAGTATGGTGATACCGCGCTCTTTTTCGATATCGTTGTTGTCCATAGCCCTCTCTTCGAGCTCCTGATGCTCTTCCAAGGTTCCGCTCTGTTGAAGCAGACCATCCACGAGAGTCGTCTTTCCATGATCGACATGGGCTATAACTGCGATATTTTTGATTTTTTGCATATTTTCTCTATCCTGACTATTGTTGGTAATTGCGCGCATTATATCCAAAGATTCTTTCACGCACCGCCTTCAAGAGGGTTTCGACACCGTAGTTCACCCCAGCGCCATACAGATAATATTTCATGATTTTTAGCTGAAGAAGAGAGATTCGTTCACCGCTCGAGCTATTTTCCCCTTCGCAACTATCGGCAGGTGAAGTTCGGCAAGAGTATTCGATAGTGTACACTATCATACAAACTGAACTATCGACATGGAAAGCAAAAGTCCATCTATTTGGGGCTGCGACTTTAGTCGCGGGTTCGGCGTTGGAGTCCATAGAACTCGCCATCGAAATGGAAAGCGAAAGTCCATCTACCATCTATGCGGGGCTGAAGCTTCCGACTCCTTTGGTCTCTGTTTCGTTTCGCACTACTGCTTATCGCACCCTATTTCCTTTCTTAACTCTTCATCGATATACGCTCCGTTCTCTTTGCAAAATCTCTCTTTCTCCTCTTTCGTTAGTTCACCGAATATGATATCCTGTTTTTTCAGCCACTCATCGGGTTTTTCGCCTACCGCACTATCTATAGCGCCTATTATCTTAGACTTTTTATCTTTATCAAGCACAAAATCATATACATTATCTACAAGCTCTTTCAGTTTTTTTGCCTCTTCTCTATCCAGAGCTTCTTTGTCTATCTCTCCAATATCTCTTGCGCCCCTGAAATCGCATTTGTAAAAATATGCTCCTTGCAATTTTGTCCTATTGAGATCTGCGTACTGTAGCTTTGCTTCATATAAAGAGGCTCCTTGTAGATTTGCATCGCTCAAATTGGCACCCTGTAGCTCTGCTCGACACAAATGGACACCCTGTAGATTTGCATCGCTCAAATAGGCACCCTGTAGATTTGCTTTCCTCAAATCGGCACCCTGTAGCTCTGCATCGCTCAAATTTGCACGCTGTAGATTTGCTTCCCTCAAATCGGCACCCTGTAGCTTTGCAAAGCTCAAATGGGCACGCTGTAGCTTTGCATATTCCAAATCGGCACTTGTTAGATTTGCATCCTCGAAATCGCTACCCTGTAGATTTGCATATTCCAAACTGGCACTCGTTAGCTTTGCATCCATAAAATTGCTACCCTGTAGCTCTGCATACCACAAATTGGCACCCTCGAGATGTGCGCCTTTAAAGTCTGTTTTTACCATAATAGAGTGCCCGAATTTCGCCAATCTGAAATTTCTATGGCTCTGTTTAAAGGGAATATTGCTCATAAGCAGCTTCGTATCATTGCTCTCTTTCAGATTCGATAGCAGAGTCAGAAGCTCTTTGTCGTATGGTATGAGCACCTCGTTTTCGATCACGAGTCTCGGATATAGAAGCTCCTCTATCCCGAGTCCGGTCTCTTTCAGCTCGCTATGGAACTTTTCGAAAAACTTTATATCCTTTTCCGTAAAATCGCTTTTGTCTATCCTGTGGAGTATCTTGTAGTGGTAGAGAGCGAGGCCGGATATGATAGATATTAGAAAAGCTATCGATAGATACTTCAAGATGATAGATACCGCTCTTCTCTCTCCTTCGAATTCGAAGACATCTGCAAAAAGAGATATCACCGCTACCGATAGAATGAGCAAAATCAGGTGCCATGAGCTGAGAGCGAAGTTTTGATAGTCTCCAAATCTCAGATAGAAGGCTATCAATACAGCTATGGGAGAGTAGAAGACGATGAGATAGAGAAATAGCTTCACTATCTTGTATAAAAAAGCGTTGTTGGAGTGGAGTAGAGCCCCCTCGTAGAGCCCTTTTGGGAAGTTCTTTAGCTCTCTGGCGCTATTTTTGTGTGCGTTTTGCAAAAGCTCTCTATGGCTGTGCATCATATATAGCAGATTGAACTGTAGTGCGAGTAGAAATAGCGGAATGACTATATAAAAGGAGATCAAAGGGAGCTCGATATTCAAAAGAGGCATTTTGACACTATCGAGCATATAGATATTTTTATCCGTAGTCGCCAATACATTCAGCAGAGCATAGACGCAAAAGAGGATGAAAAATATCATCCTGTTCTTTACGAATTGCAGGCTTGTCATTAGGCTCCGGTAGTGATTGGCCGTCAGCTCTTTTCGCTTTCTCACTTGCAGATACTCCTATCTATCTCTCGAGCCATCTTGTGGTAAATACTCAGTCGAAAATATCGAGGAAGGGCTCTATGAATCTCGAAATAGACTGCCTCTTGCCCCTCTCGTCCACCGTATGCATCGTTATGAGTACTCTTCGTCTGCTCCGCGTCAAGGCCACATAGAGCAGTCTCGCATCCTCCCGTATCGCTTCCGGACCACTCTTTTTGGCGAAAAACGAGGGATAGTTTTCGTCCGTACATGCGGGAATGACCACATTTTCGAACTCCAGCCCTTTGGCTTTGTGTATGGTCGCTATGAGTATCTTGTCGTCTTCGAGCAGCAAATCGGACTCTTTGTATCTCGCATACTCCGGCATATAGCGGTTGATAGAGGCAAAAAGAGTATCCGCTTCACAGCTATGGCGCATATGATTGAGCAGTTTTTCGAGCTCTCTGTATATCCCGGGCGATGTCCTGTATCCGAGATGGTCGTTCATGTAGCCCATCACCATGGAGACCACCTCATGCAGCGGCAACTCTTTGGAAAAATTCCCCGAAACCGCCCTATATACGGGCGAATATAGAGAAGAGAACTTTTCGAGCACCTTTTCGTTCTTCTCTATGAAGAGGGCTCTGCTCCCTCGACCCGATGCGATAGAGCTCTTGCAGTGAAGCAGGAGATTGAGTGTGGCTTTGACATCATCCATGGCGTTGTGGGAGTTGACCCCCTCTATACCGAACTCTTCGAGAAGATACTCCAGCCTGTAGGAGCGTGCCGAAGGATAGACTCTTCTGGCTATCTCTATCGTATCGTGAAGTTCGTTGTCTCTCAGCGCTGTAGAGAGGGAGACTCTCTCGAGATTGTGACGAAGAATATCGTAGTCGTAGGCTATATTGTGCGCTATCAGCGGTGCATCCCCTACGAAATCGGCGAAACTCCGCAGAGCCTCCGCTCTATCCCTACCCCGCTTTTTCAGAAACTCTTCCGTTATGTGGTGAACCTCGACGGACTCTTGTAAACTTTTGTCGGTGGAGATAAAGATTTCGAAACTTTCACCTACACGACCCTCTATCAACTCTATGGCCGCAATCTGTACGATATCGTCGTTTCGGGTATCGAGACCTGTCGTCTCGGTATCGAAAAGCACCACTCTGCCATTTTCGACCAAATCGACGAAATAGTCCGGATAACTCTTCGTAAAGCTCTCTTCGTCTATGAAATCGAGAGGATGCAAAGCTCTATCGAAGAGAGTGTTGAGAAAATTTCTCGACTCTCTGAGGGTGGGGATACCGGCGTATATGCTGAAGATTCTGCTCCAAGCGTTTCTGTCTCTGTCGTTTACGATAACGGCGAAAAAGGCCAGCAGGTCTTTTATCTCCTTTCTTCTGAAAAGGTCGAAACCGGAGACCTTGAAATATGGCAAGGCTCTCCTGTCGAAGCTCCCGGCTATCCTGTCGGCCATAGTGTTGGTTCTTACGAGTATGGCGGTAGAGTCTTTCGGGACGGCGGGGAGTTTCTTTTCCAGTAGCCACTCGATCTCGTCGTCGAAGGTGCCATATCCCTCTTTTGTGACAATCGCCTTCAGAGCCATGGCCCCTTTTTCTCTCGGCATATCTCTGCGGGCTACAGGCTCGCTCTTCCATCTGGGGTAGAGCCACTTTTTGGCATATCTGTTGTAGAGATCCAGCAGATAGCCGGGAGAGCGATAGTTTTCGTGCAGATGATGGACGGTAGCGAATTTCTCTATCTCATGCAGCTGCTCCACCTTCGCACCCATAAAAGAGAAGATGGCCTGCTCGTAGTCTCCGAAAAAGAGTCTGTGCGTTCGCTCTCTTGGAGCCAGAAGATCCACGATGGCCCACTGCAGAGGGTTCAAATCCTGCACTTCATCTATCTGAAGCCATTCGTATTGCGATATTTTCCCGGCTTTGGCCATCTTCTGCAGATGGTAGTGGCTCAAGACGAGAAGATCGTCGAAATCGATATAGTTCGACTCTCTTTTGATTCTCTCGTACTCTCTGTATATCGCTTCGAGTATCTTCGTCTCCTCCCTTCCCCTAAGGGGAGGAGTCTCTATCAATCTTCGGGGGAGCCTATACTCCATCTTCCTGCGATATCCTATGTACTGCCCAAGCTCGTAGTTGTCGAAGGAGAACTCACTGCCCGAGAGATGCAAGTTAGCCGATTCGGATATCAGCTGAGACATATCCTCCTCGTCCAGCAGAGAGGAGTCGGCCGAAATCAGTCTCTCTTTTTTGAGGAAGTGGTGGCAGAAACTGTGCAGATTGCCTATGAAGATATCGTGCTCGCCCAACTCCGCGCGAACTCTGTCTATCATATTTCTCGCGGCTCTGTTGGTGAAGGTGAGGCATAGCATCTTCGAAGAGTCCACCCCGTTGCGCAGAGCGTATGTGAGTCTTCGTACCAGTATCTCCGTCTTGCCCGTACCGGGAGGGGCGAGAACGAGATGCTCCCCCTCTCTCAACTCGACTATGGCTCTTTGTTTGGGACTAAGCTGCATCTATCAGGTGAGTTTTTTCACGAAATCTCTTATATACTCGTAACCGGAATAGAGAGTGAAGAGGACCGAAAGCCACAAAAGCGCCTCTCCCCCGCTCCACTCCATGAGCAGAAAGCCGATGGCTATCATCTGAACCACCGTTTTGACCTTCCCCATCCAGCTGGCGGATATATCCATCCCCCTGCTCATGGCCGATACCCGCAGACCGGTGATGAAGAGCTCTCTTGTGAGTATGAGATAGATAGCCCAGGGCGAAGCTCTATCGAGCATCATCAATCCGAGAAATCCGGCGAGCGTCAACATCTTGTCGGCGAGGGGGTCGAGTATGGCTCCGAGTGTCGTTATCTGTCTGAAGGTGCGCGCGATATAGCCGTCGAAGAAATCGGTCACACTGGCGAGCACGAAGATGAACGCCGCCCAGTAGTCGAGCCAGCTGTAGTGGATACCCTCGAAAATCTCGGCATCTCTATTTACGAGCAGAGCGAACATCAGAGGAGCCATCAGCAGGCGGATGAAGGCAAGTATGTTGGGTATGTTCCCCGCCTGTGCGGCGAGAGACTTTTCTCTATCGCAGATGGGCATGAGTACTACCGGAAGGAGGTTCCGCCATCCACCACGAGAGTGTGCCCCGTAATCCAGGAAGCCTCTTCCGAGCAGAGGAACCAGACAGCCCCCGCTATATCTTCGGGATAGCCCATACGGTTGAGCGCCGAGCGCTTGATGGTTTCGGCCTTGACCTCTTCGTAGTTGGTAAAGGCTTTGAGAGCATCGGTCTCGATAGGACCTCCGCTTACCGCATTGACTCTGATATTGTACTCACCGAGCTCGACAGCCGCATAGCGCATCATCGCTTCCACGGCGGCCTTGTTCGTACCGTGACCCGCATAGTTTTCTATATAAATCATATTTCCGGTGGAGCTCATCGTGACGATTGCGCCGCCTCCGACCTTCTGCATCCTCTTGGCGGCCTCCTGCGCTCCAAGCACGAAGGCATCCACGGTCGCTGTATAGATATTGTTCAGACCGCGCGGTTTGAGTCTCATGAACTTGCCGTAACCTCCGACGACCGCTCTGCCGTATATCATGGCATTGCTGACGAAATAGTCCACTCTCTCGAAATCTTCATCTATCTCGCCAAAGAGTCTTTTGAACTGTTCGGGCTCGAGAATGTTGAGCGCATAGGCTTTGACCTTCACTCCATACTCCCTGCTCCACTCCTCGACCAGCTCCTGGGCCTTCTCGGCATTAGAATTGTAGGTAAAGGCCACATTCACACCCTTGGATGCGAACTTCTGCGCTATCGCCTTGCCTATTCCCTTGGTGGCTCCGGTTATCACCAGTGTCTTGCTCTCACTCATTTTACGGCTCCGGGTATCTCATAGTTTTTCATCGCTTCTTCTATCCTTTTCATCGTTTCGCTATCGGGTTGTACCAGCGGCAATCTATACTCCAGCGACTCTATCAGCCCGGCCATATACATGGCGGCCTTGACGGGTATGGGATTGCTCGACAGGAACATCGCCTTGTTTATCGGGTATAGAGAGTCGTTGATGGCTTTGGAGGTGGCGAGGTCGCCGCCAAGAGCGGTATGTACGAGTCTGCTTTTGAGATTGGGCAGGAGATTCGCCGTGACCGATATGACCCCCTGGGCACCATTTGCCAGAAGCGGATAGTCTATGGCATCGTCTCCGCTCACGAGACATAGACCCGGTCTTGCCGCGAGGAGATCGACCGCCCTCTCCATCGAGCCGGTGGCCTCTTTGATGGCGTAGATATTCTCCACCTCGTCGAAGAGTCTGAATACGGTCGAAGGGAGAAGGTCCACGGAGGTGCGACCGGGGACATTGTAGAGCATCACCGGAATCTCTACGGCTTCGGCTATGGCTCTGTAGTGTCTATAGAGCCCCTCCTGCGAGGGTTTGTTGTAGTAGGGAGTGACGGAGAGCAGAGCGTCGGCGCCGCACTCCTGCGCATGTCGCGCTATATCTATGGCTTCATGCGTGGCGTTGCTTCCCGCCCCCGCAAGCACCTTTACATCGCTTTTGCTACACACCTCCACCGCTATCTCTATACATCTCTTGTGCTCGTCGTGGCTGAGTGTGGCACTCTCTCCGGTGGTACCCACAGGCACTACCGCATCTATACCGTTGGCTATCTGTCTCCTTATCAGAGAGGCATAACCGGCTTCATCGAGTTCGCCGTTTTTGAAGGGTGTTATGAGCGCCGTCATGGCGCCGCATACATTCTGGCTCATTTTTCGCTGCTCCTGAGGATGATGGTGGTGGATTTATCTTTTCGGAAATATTTCTTGGCCACTTCCTTTATAGTTTCGGGTGTTATTTTATCCAAATTATCTTCATAATCCAGAAGCGGTTTCAAATCGCCTCTGGCGAGATAGCTGCCGAAAAGATCGGCTGTAGAGGAGGAGCTCTCGAGCTCGTGAATGAAATCGACTTTGGTGTTGAGCCTGACCTTCTCTATCTCCTCTTCGCTCACATCTCCCTTTTTGAGTCTCTCTATCTGCTCCCATATGGCCTCTTCGAGACTTTCCGCCTTCACCCCGGGGTTGGCCATAGCCAGGAAAAGAAAGATTCCGGGGTCTTTGAGCTCCATATTGTAGCCGAAGACCTGATTGGCTATCTGCCTTTTTTGAATCAGCTCCTCCTGCAGCCTGCTGCTTTTGCCGCTGCTTAGAAGCTCCGATATGGCAGAGAGAGCTACCTGGTCGCGGTCTGCGAAATTGGGTATGGAGAAGGCGATGGCGATGATGTCGAGCTTGTTGGACTCTTTGTGCAACTCCACTCTTTTGGCACCATCTATCGGAGGCTCGTAGGGGCTGTTGGCTCTGCAAAGCGGAGAAGCTCCAGCCGGCTTTTTCACTTTTATCTTTCCGAAACTCTCTTCGGCCTGCCTGAAGACAGCTTCGGATTCGATATCGCCGGCCACTATCAGTATGGCATTGTCGGGCCTGTAGAAACGGGAGTGAAACTCTCTGATATCTTCTATACTCCAACTCTCTATATCGTGCATGAAACCTATCGGTGTCCAGTGATAGCTGTGCTCCACATAGTGTGTATTGAAGAGTCTGAAATAGAGATAGCCCATAGGGTTGTTGTCCGTTCTCCAGCGTCTCTCCTCCGCCACGACCTTTCTCTCTTTCTGAAACTCCTCATCCCTCAGATTCAGATTGCTCATCAATTCGGCATAGAGATCCATCGCCATCTTCAAATTGGAGGAGCTGCTCTTTATGAAGTAGTGTGTATAGTCGAAACCTGTGGAGGCGTTATTGACCCCTCCATGGGCCTTGACGATGGAATCGAACTCCCCCTCTTTGAGATTTTTCGTCGATTTGAAATTCATATGCTCGAGCATATGCGCTATCCCGCTTTTGCCGAGGGTCTCGTCTCTGCTTCCAACTTTGTAGAAGATATCCGTGGTTATCACCCCGGTATCGTTGTGCATAGGTATGGCATAGACTTCGAGTCCGTTGGATAGTCTTCGGTGATGATATTCCGGTAAGGAATTTGCCATGACGACTCCTGTCAGCAGCACTACGGCCGCTAATTTGTTGATATATTTTACGATTCGCAAAATCTCTTCCGCCTTTCGTTTATAGATATGAAAATATACCATAATCGGTGAAACGACCCCTCGAATAAATAAGGAAAATAGAGAAAATACCCCTCGATGCCTTCATTTGATAATCTCTTTGGTTCTTTTTAAATAGATACAAAGAGTTCTAAACACTATTTGGTTCATCGCAATATATCGAAAGCTTCTGTAGATAGTCGAGATTTGGTAGCGTATTGGCTTTTTGAGAGGCGTTGAAAAGGTAAACCTTCGAATAATACTTTTTGCTATAATCGTGCAAACTCCACACAAGGAGAGCAGATG
>OFBU01000076.1_pt1 | contig 13564 bp, 19 predicted proteins | sample 1520681 | NCBI WGS metagenome assembly OFBU01 (sample SAMEA3696450, study PRJEB22514) | metagenome | biome: water; feature: marine; material: hydrothermal vent | place: Pacific Ocean | collected 2014-08-16 | depth 1514 m
CAAGCCCTGCATTTCCTTCTGGATAAATGAGATCAACACCGCTTCCAAGAACCGCTATAGTTTTTCCATTTCCTTTGATGGCTCCTTTATGGGCAGCGGAGTCTATTCCATACGCAAGACCACTGACGGTGGAGATGCCATTTTCTGAGAGAAACTTTCCAATCGAAAATGCGATCCTCCTTCCATAGTCCGAAGTTTTCCTTGAACCGACCACTGCAATGCAGGGTAATTTGGGAAAGGTTCCTTTAATGTACAGGACTATTGGAGGTTGATGGGTTTCTTTGAGCAGTGGTGGATACTGTTCTGAGCACAATGGAACTATCTCAATTCCAAGTTTTCTAACATTTTCTATCTCTTTTTCAGCTTTTAACAGTTCTCTATCCAGTTCAATCTTTTCTTCTTTCAGAGCTTCAGATAAATTGCCATATTTTTCAACAAGAGAGATGTATGAGCGGGGACCGAAACCTTTTTTGAAGAGAAGGGCAACAGAGATTAGAATCTCTTCCATCAGATAATCCTTATTGCTGAAAGTATCCTTTTGTCTGTTTTTTCTTTCCTGTAGGAGTAGAATAGGTCATTGTTACACACTGTACACTTGTTTATCTCTTCTATTTCGTAAATTCCAGCAGCTCTGAGCTGGATTCTGTTTGCTTCTTTGAGATCAAAAAGGTATTTACCACTTTCTGTTTTCCTGAAGCAATTTGAGTATTCTCCGGGGAAAAGGGAGAAAACGTCGTTTCCAACTTCGTAACAGTTTCCGCAAATGGAAACTCCAAGTATTGCTTTCTTAATTGATGAAAACTTAGAGACGTATTTGACAGCATTAAAAGTTATTCCCTTGAGAGTTCCTCTCCATCCAGCGTGGACTACTCCAACCACTCCTTCTCCAATCAGGAATACAGGAAGACAATCAGCAGTTAGAACCCCAATCCAGAAGTTCTTGCTGTCTGTAATTAAAGCGTCTGCTTTAGGTCTGCGGTTTATCGAACGACCTACAAAAGCAACGTTATTTTCGTGGATTTGAATAGGCTTTATAACAGGTATTCCTTTGATTTCTTCTATTTCTCTACCGTCGTAAGGTTTTTGTGAAATGAATATTTCATATTTCATAATGCTAAAATTTTAACATGGCGGAGATAAAGATTACTGTCAGGATAAAAAAGAAAAACATACCGGCGATTTACCATTTGAAGCCCTCTGAAGCATTTTCTCTTTTCAGGGAGAAACTTTTAGAAATTGTCGAGCAATTGCCTTCAGACAGGGTTACAAATCGTGCGATTAAAGAGATATTTAGAAAGCAAGGAAGGAAGAGATTAAGTCTCCTTGAGAGGAAGTTTAAGAAGTTGGATTCTTCTTCACTAATGAAAAAGAAGGTGATTTACAGCTCTTTTTATAGGGTTTTTCAAAGATTGCGTTGGGCAGAGGAGTCGGGAAGTGAAAGAGAAATTGAGTTACGGGTCTGGACTACTTCTTCCATAGACTATCTCTATGAAGTGGTAAGGGTTCTGGAGGAAAGAGAATGATAGAAAAATCAAGCTATTGGGTTCTTCAGGAAGTTTTCGTTGACCCGGGAGTTGCTGGCAAGAAAATGGATTGTGATTTGAACCTTAAAGTTGTAACGGATGTAAAAAGGAAAAAGGAAAACTGTAGAGTAACAGTTGAAATATTTGGTTCACTTACTTCTGGTGATGAGCAAATTGCAAATGTACGGTTTGTCAATATTACAAATCTAATCCTAAACAGAAAGGTAACAAACAAAACGATTTCCAAGAAGGTAATGAAAAATAAGGTAGAAGAACTTATTTCTTTAATTCCCATCTATCTGATAAAAGCGGGAATAACGGTAAGGGAAGTAGAGTATGAGTTGTAGCTGTAGAAGAGGGAAAAAACTTAAAAGAATTGAAACAGCGGAAATAAGAGAGCTTTTGAGGTTCTTAAGAAAAAATCCTGATCTCTTTATATTTGTGATTGATCTCATACACAGTTTTCGTCCAACAGATTCTGATAGGATTAGAGCAGAAAGAGTGTTCCTGACTGTAAGGGAGGTTCAGGAGCTTGGACTTCTTAACTTTTCCCAATCTGAAGAGTTTTTCAGGCTTCTTAAAAATTTCTTTGTCAGAGGAACAGATAAGCAGAGGGGAAATTTCCTTGAGATTTTAGTTTCGACCTTAGGACCTTTTACATTTGAAGATCGACCTAAAAGAGTAAACCAGTGTAAGATGTTCAGAAAATCAGAAAAAATTTCAGACAAAGAGATAGATGTGGCATTTTCTTCTAAGAGCTTCCTTGAAGTCCATGAATGTAAATCAAACATGGGAAGACAGTGGAGAGATCCTCTTTCGAAAAGAAGCAAGAAGGGTTCGAAGCTCCACTTTATGAATAATCTGCCTTACCTGTGCAAAGATGACAGAAAAGTAATTCCTTGTTGCAGTGGGCTGGATGGGGATTTGGCTGTTCGTTACATAAAGAAGGTTTTCAGTTTTTACAAATTCAGGAATATAAGGGTCATAGGGAGGAGAGAACTTTTTGAAAGGTTTAAGAAGAAGTTATAATCTGGAGGAGATAAATGGATACAAAGTTACTGGAATTGATTATTATTTTTTTAGTAGGTCTTGTTGGTTCACTTATTTTTCTCTACTTTATTCTAAAGAAAGCTTAGGAGAGAGAGATGGTAAAGGACATTCATGAAAGCAAAATACTTATTCTGGATTTTGGTTCTCAGTACACCCAGCTGATAGCGAGAAGACTTAGAGAGAAGCATGTTTACTGTGAGATTCATCCTTTCAACATTCCGATTGAAAAGATTAAGGAATTTAAACCAAAAGGAATCATTCTTTCTGGTGGTCCTGCCAGTGTGTATGCACCAGATTCACCAAAGGTTAGCAAAGAGGTCTTTGAGCTCGGAGTTCCAGTTCTTGGAATCTGCTATGGAATGCAGCTTATTACTTACCTTTTTGGTGGTGAGGTTGTAAGAGCAGAAAGGCATGAGTACGGAAGGGCTGAGCTTGAGGTTTTAGACAACTCTGATCTTTTTGCGGGTCTTCCAGACAAATTTACTGTCTGGATGAGCCATGGAGACAGAGTTCTAAGGATTCCGCCAGCGTTTGAGCCAATAGCAAAAACGGAAAACGCCCCCTACGCTGCGATAAGGAGTAGTGAAAAGAAGATTTATGGTGTTCAGTTCCACCCGGAAGTCAAGCATAGCCAGTATGGAGACAGGATCTTGGAGAACTTTGCAATTAGGATTTGTGGTTGTGAGCCTACATGGACAATGGAGAACTTTATAGAGTATGAGATTGAGAAGATTAGAGAGACTGTGGGCGATAAAAACGTTATATGTGCACTTTCTGGTGGTGTTGACTCTTCCGTTGTTGCTGCACTTCTCCACAGAGCAATTGGTGACCAGCTCTATCCAATCTTTGTTGACACAGGACTGCTTAGAAAAGGAGAGAGGGAGTCTGTAGAAAGGACGTTCAAAGAGAAATTTCACATGAAGAACTTTAGAACAGTTGATGCTTCTATTCTCTTTTTAGAAAGGCTAAAAGGTGTGATAGATCCAGAAGAGAAGAGAAAGATAATCGGACACACCTTTATAGAGGTATTTGAAAAGGCTGCTAAGGAGATTCCAGATGCAGAGTTCTTAGCACAGGGAACACTCTATCCAGACGTTATAGAGAGTGTTTCAGTTAAGGGACCTTCTGCAACGATTAAGACCCACCATAACGTTGGAGGACTGCCGGTAAAGCTCAACTTTAAGCTTATTGAGCCTCTGAGGGAACTTTTTAAAGATGAGGTAAGGGAGCTCGGTAAAGAGTTAGGACTTCCTGATGAGATTATAAAGAGACAACCGTTTCCAGGACCGGGACTTGCGATAAGGATAATCGGTGAAGTTAAGCCTGAGTATCTGGAGATCTTGCGTGAAGCGGATGCAATAGTTCTTGAGGAGATAAAGAAAGCGGGACTTTACGACAAGATATGGCAGTCTTTTGCTGTTTTCCTACCGATTCAAACCGTTGGTGTTATGGGGGATGTTAGAACTTACGACTATGTGATCGCCATAAGGGCTGTTGAGAGTGTCGATGGAATGACTGCCGACTGGGTAAAGCTTCCGTATGACCTTCTTGAAAGAATCTCAAACAGGATAATCAATGAGGTTGAAAGGGTGAACAGAGTAGTTTATGACATTACCTCAAAGCCACCTGGAACAATTGAGTGGGAGTAGAGAATGGACAAGATTGAAAGGATAGAAGAGTTAAAGAGAGAGAAGAATGCTGTAATACTTGCCCACTACTACGTTGATGGAGCAATTCAGGACGTTGCAGATTTTGTTGGTGATTCCTTAGAGCTTGCGCGAAAGGCTAAGGATGTGGAGGGAGATATAATCGTTTTCTGTGGTGTTTACTTTATGGCTGAAACTGCAAAGATTCTGAATCCAGAGAGAAAGGTTCTTATTCCATACTACAAAGCTGGCTGCCTCATGGCGGACATGGCAATTGCTGAGGAGATTGAGGAGTTTAAGAAAGATAATCCCGATTATGCTGTTGTTACCTACGTAAATAGTTCTGCCGATGTTAAGGCTGTTTCAGATATCTGCTGTACTTCTGCAAATGCAGTTAAGGTTGTAGAGAAAGTTGATGCTGAGAAAATTCTCTTTGTTCCTGACAGGAACCTTGGAAGTTACGTTGCTGAAAAGGTTAAAGATAAAAAGATAAAAGTCTGGAATGGTTACTGTCCTGTTCATCAAAAGTTGACTGTTGAAGATGCAGAGAGGAGAAGAAGGGAGAATCCAGATGCTATTTTTGTTGTACATCCGGAATGTAAAAAAGAAATAAGGGATATGGCTGATTTCGTTGGGAGTACTTCTCAGATTCTTGAGTTTGTAAAAGAAACAACGGCAAAGAAAGTAATAGTTGGTACTGAAGAGGGAATAATTCATCAGCTTAGAAAAGAAAGACCGGATATTGAGTTTGTTTTAGCTTACAGTGAATTTGTTTGTGATCAGATGAAAATGACAACTGTTGATAGACTTCTTAAAGCTCTTGAAAGAGAACAGTTTGAAGTTGAAGTTCCTGAAGAGATAGCTGAAAGAGCCAGAGTTGCCATTGAGAAAATGTTGGAGATAAGCTAAGGAGTAAAAAAAATGAAAGAGTTTAAAGTTAAACAAGATCTTGTATTTGTTATCTTTCCGCTGACAGTTGATCTGTTGCTTTTTGTTAGTGCTCTTTTTATGGGAGGGTTCTGGCGCTGGATATTCTTAGCTCTTGCTGTTATTTTTGCTGGATTTGTTCTTTATCAATCAAGACCTATATTCAAAAACTTCCAGTTGATGCTTACTCCTAAGGAGATTAAGGTTCAGGATTTCAGAGGTAACGTTGTAAGGAGGATTGACTGGAAGAAGGTTGAAGGTGCAGCGGGAGGTTTCAAGAAGACCTGGATTATCTATACCTACAGCTTTTACTTCAGAGTGAAAGGTGACGAAGACTTGATGTTTGCATTAATTTCAAGAGAAGCAGGATTGACAGGGAAATTCCAGAACTTTGTTAAAGTTTTTGTCAGGAAGAAGATCCCTGTTCAGATAGTAAAATCATAAAATGTAGGTGTTTAGATGGAGGAAACAAAGAGGGAAGCTATAAAAGAGGAAATAAGGCTCTATACAGAACTTATAAAAATTTTTGCTGCAATCTCCGTTGCTACTGCGGGTGGAATAGTAGGTTTATTCCTTAAGTTAGCAGAGAAACCCATTGTTTTACCTTTTATACTGACTGGAGTATGGATGGAGAACCTGTTTGTTGCTGCGGGTTTTTACTATTATGTAAATGCTAAGAGATTGATTGGGAGACTTAAAGATGAATGAAATGATTTTTGCCTGGATTGTAGCGATATTTCTTGCTCTTATCTATACACTATTTGTCTATGGACTTATTAGAAAAACCAGGGAGAACTAAAGTGAAAGAAACTTCCACAAGGCTCGTTCTTCACTTTCCGAAAGAGACATGGGATAAACCTGTTATATATAAGCTTGTTAAGGATTACGATTTGATTGTTAATATACTGAGAGCAGAGATTCTTCCTAAGATGGAAGGTTCTGCAGTAATCGAGCTCTGCGGCGACAGGAAAAAGATAGGAGAAGCGGTAAAGTTTTTAAGAAGCCTCAAAATAAAGATAAAACCTCTGGAACTGGACATCTTCCGTGAGGATGAGAAGTGTATCCACTGTGGAGCATGTATAGCACCCTGCCCAACCAACGCTTTCTACCTTGACCAGAAAACCTTCAGGGTGGAGTTTGACAAGGATAAGTGCGTTGGCTGTGGACACTGTATCCCGGCGTGTCCACTCAGGATAATCTATTCGGCTGAGTTTTAACTTAAAACTTCTTCTGGAAGTACGACGTAAGTTCTGGAGACTTTTCTTGAAAGTGCTTTGAGGGCGTCAGTTGGTGCTACATTGGAGAGTTCCTCGATTCTATCTTCAACTTTTACCTTTATTATGTCCATTCCAGATGGAGAATAGTAGGAGTAGGCAACCTTTGAGGGTTCAATAACTTCGAAGTAGAAACGGGGATCAAATCCAGCTTTCTCTACCAGTTCTCTATACTGAAGGACTTCTAACGGTGTAACCTCGACTGTCCTGAAGAAGTTTCTTTTGACCAGCCTTTTGCAGAGATCCGACAGTATTGAATCTCTTGAATCCATCAGAGAGTAAATTGAGGAGATAACGTTTCCATCTGTCAACCTGAAGAACTTTTCAACATTTTCCTCTTTGAGAACTTCTGAAAGTGTGTGATCCATCTGGAGGGAATTTCCTTCGAGAAGAAGTTCTTTTATTCTCTCAACGATCTTTTTCAGGAGAACCTGAACAGAAAGATTGACTTTGTGGAAATAGACTGCCCAGTACATTTCGTAACGGGACATTACGTAAGCCTCGAGGGCATTAAAGCCTTTGGAGCTCCATATCAGTTCTCCATCTTCAACAAGTACAGAAACAAGAATTCTGTTAACATCAATTTTTCCAAAAGAAACCCCGGTGTAGAAAGCGTCCCTTCTCAGGTAGTCAAGTCTGTCGCAGTCTAATTGGCTGGATATGAGCTGATAGGAAAAGGGAAATGGGTGTTCTTTTGAAAGTATCTTCTTTACGTTATCTATGAGATCTCTTTTAAGGTCTGTTTCTTCAGAGAGGCTTTTCAGAGCATAAAGTGTGAGTTCTTCATGCCTCTGAGGAATAATTATTCCTTCAAGAGCATGGGAAAAGGGCGAATGTCCAAGGTCATGGGTGAGTGCAGCAACAAGGATAGCGGTGGAGAGAGATTCGTCTATCGGGTAATCCTTTAATTTCAGGAAGTTCAGTGCTTTTCTTGCAAGCCACATTACTCCTATGGAATGCTGAAATCGGGTATGCTCAGCTCCCGGATATACGTAATAACAGGGACCCAATTGTCTTATGTATCGGAGTCTCTGGAGGTAGAAACTGTCAAGGATCTTTTCGAGTGCTCCCCCTCTCTCCACCATTATAAATTCATCGTAAACAGGATCCATAAGGAGTTTATACTTCTTCATTCTCCACCTTACATCTGTTACAGATGCCGTAACAGAGAACAGTACAGTTTAAGACTTTAAAGCCTTCCTTCTCCAGCTTATCAGTGTTTACTTCTGGAACGATTTCTGTATCGTAAATTCTGCCACAGTTAAGACATACAAAGTGGCTGTGAGGTTCAACTCGTGCATCATAGTGTACTTTATCCCTCAGTGTGGGGACTCTCATTACCAGTCCTGCCTTTTCTAAGCTGGCAAGTGTTCTGTAAACAGTTGTCAGGGAAATACCGTCTATTTTATCCTTCAGACTCTCGTATAACTCCTCAGCAGAAGGGTGGTCGTTTCTTGAGATGATTTCTCTATAAACAGCAACACGCTGAGGTGTTACCTTAAGTCCGCTCATTCTGGCTTTTCTCTTAAACTCTTCAATTTTTTCTTTAAGATCCATAGTATTTAGTCCTCTCTAATAACAAAGTTTAACCCAACTTGCCACTTATTTAAAATTTTCCCTTCTTAGAGAAATACAAGGGGTTTATGATTTCAGGTAAAGAAATCACCAGTCTGTATCCTATAACCTCTGATGAACTCTTCACCTGAAATCTCTTTTTTACCTTCGGGTTTGAGTTTTTCTATTTTAAGAGCTCCTTCTCCTGTAGCAACTACAAGTTCTCTGTCAGCTTTAATTATCTTTCCAGGTTCTCCAGCTCCAGGAGCGGGTTCAGCTTTTGTTATCTTTACCCTTTTCCCTCTGAATGTAGTGTAGGCTGAAGGCCATGGAGTGAAAGCTCTTACCATGTTGAATATCTTCTCTGCCGGGAGATTCCAGTCGATTCTACCCATTTCTTTTGTTATGGGTTTGCAGTAAGTGGCTTTAGAGTTGTTCTGGGGTACAGGTTTTAATTCTCCAGAAACGTAGAGAGGGATGGTTTCAACTAAGAGTTCAGCTCCTACCTTTGCTAATTTATCGTGGAGAATTTGAGCATTATCGCTCTTTTCTATATGGACTTCCCTCTGTGAAATTATGTCTCCAGCATCTAATTCTGGGGATATGAGCATTATCGTAACGCCTGTTTTTTCCTTTCCATCAAGGAGAGCAGATTGAATAGGAGAGGCTCCTCTATACTCTGGAAGAAGAGAAGCGTGGACGTTTATACATCCAAATTTCGGCAAATTCAAAATCTCATCTGGAAGGATTTTCCCATAGGCTGCAACAACAATTAGATCAGGAGTAATTTCTTTAAGTTTCTCAAGGAGTTCTTCGTTCCCTTTAACTTTTTCAGGTTGATAGATTGGTATTCCAAGGTTTTTAGCCAGAACTTTTACAGGAGGAGGGGTTATTTTCTTACCCCTTCCGGCAGGTTTATCCGGCTGAGTAATAACAAGAGGAATCTCATATCCAGCCTCGTGAAGTGCCTTGAGAGATGGAACGGCGAAGTCAGGTGTTCCCATAAAGACAACTTTAAGCTTTTGTTTCACTTAAAACCTCCAGAATTTCCTCAAATCTAACAGCACCTTCTCTTACGAGCAAAGGTTTCTTTCCTGTCAAATCAACAATAGTTGATGGAACTTCCTTGGATTTTCCTTCTATACAGTAGTTAATCTGTCCTTCAAAATACCTTCTGCACTCCTCACAGCTCTTTGCAGGAGTCTTGCCCTGGGGATTGGCACTTGGAGCAAAAAGGGGAAACGTTTCTCTTATAAGCTGCCGCAAAAATTCATCATCCGGTATTCTGACAGCGAGATTGTTCCTTTTGAAAATTTCTCTAAAGGGACTCTTTTCAGAAAGTGGCAAGATAGCGGTAATAGGAGCGGGATAAAGTTTTTTAAACCCGGTTGAATAATTTACAGGGATGATAATGCCGAATTCTTCCAGCTGTTCAACCGAATCAAACAAAACGATAAGCGGTTTTTCAGGGTCTCTTTTCTTTATGGAGTAGAGCCTATTTACTACTTTTTTACTTAAAGCATTTCCAAGAATTCCAAACAAGGTATCGGTGGGAGAGCAAACCAGCTCTCCCGATTTCAAAACCTTAGCAACTTCTGCTAAATTCTTTTTACTGAGAATCCTCACTCTCTTTTATCTCTAAAAGGTGTTTGTTGTAGAGGAAGATGAGATCGTTGACCTGACACTTCAACTCTTCGGCAACGGGAGGACACTTTGCTTTGAGTATAAAGAAAATATCCTTTGAGTCTATTCCATCAAGAGTTTCAAAGTTTGCCTGTCCTTTTGAAATTACAAAGAGAGATTTTTCCCAGTGCTGTTTAAACTCCTCAGAGATGAAATCAAAGTCTATGCCGATAAAGTCCTTTCCTGTTGTAATCAGTTCATCAACAATGTCTGCTGCTCCTGTTTTAAGGGCATCTTCCACCGTGGCATCGTTCAGGATGGGACCACCTCTTACAGCAAGGACAACTCTAAGCCCTTTTCTTTTGAGCTCTTTAAGCAAAAATTTGTCGAAGACTATCTCACCTGCATTGTCAGCAACGTAGAGAACCTGTTTTCCTGGAACGAAGAACCTTTCAAGTATCGCAACGTCAAAGTAGGCAAAGGAGAGATGAAGAAGGTTTTTAATATCCTCCAGCAGGTCAAATTCTCTGGGAATTCCAAAATCAATGACGTTTCCTGCTGCGGCAAGCCTTATGGCAATGGAGAGTGGATCCTCGGATTGCCTGTAAAACTCCTCTTCAAGATAGGGTTCAAGCTTAAGGGCAATTTCGTTGTACTTGTCCTTTAGCAGTTTGTAAGGATCGTTGATTTTTGTCCTCTCTTTGAAAATTCTGTGGAGAAATGTGGCGTTGTGCCCTGGTGATTTATCAAATCTCAAATCCTTTGAAATGAACTTTGCCGACTCTCTCAGTATCTCTATTGTGAGAGAATCCGGAACCTCCGCAATTTTCGAAACGTTCAGTATCTGTTTCATAAAACAGGGAATACAGTCAGGGTAAACTTTCATAATTTAACCCTCTAAAACCTTTCTCTTCATTTCCTCTCTATACTTCTTAAGTTTCTCTCTCAGCTCTGGATACTTTATTGCCATTATTTCAACAGCTAAGACTGCTGCATTTTTGGCACCAGCTTTTCCAATTGTTACTGTGGCTACAGGTATGCCACCTGGCATCTGAACGATTGAGAGAAGGGAGTCTATCCCTTTTAGGGGAGATGCATCGAGGGGAACTCCAATCACTGGAAGTGTTGTTTTAGCAGCAATTACTCCACCAAGGTGGGCTGCATATCCAGCAGCAGCAATAATAACGTCGTATTCCTCTTCTGCCTTTTCGCAGAAGGCAAGGACCTCATCAATTGTCCTGTGGGCTGAGAGGACTTTTACATCGTAAGGAACTCCAAACTCGTCAAGCGTCTTTGTACAGCTTTCCATAACAGGCATGTCGGATTTACTTCCCATTATCACTGCTACTTTTTTCATTTATTACCTCCTCAGCTTTTATCGGTTTTGAAAAGTTTCCTGCTTTATCTACAGCTTTGACATAGTAAGAACCTTCTGGACACTCTGGAAGAAAAAAGTATATACCTCTTCCAGTAAACCCCACAACCTTTCCATATTTGAGGATTACGTAACCACTTACATCTTTAGAAGATGAAGGTTCCCAGAGGATAGTACAACTATTTCCTTTTCTTGTCAGGAATGCATTTTCCGGTGGTTCTGGAGGTGTCCTGTCTTCAGGGGTCAAATTATAGGTTTTTGAGAACTTTCCTTTCAAATTACCTTCTGAAAATCTGAAACTGTAACTGTACTCTTTACCATTTACTACGTTCTTATCGACGAACTCAGAAGTTTCTGGAGGAAGAGTTTTGTAGGAAGAAATGTGCGGAGATGTGTCTTTGAAAACTTCTACAGAATAGTCAGCGACTGGCTTAAACTCAAACTTAACAAAACCGTCACCAGCAGTGTAACTCAGAATTTCGGGTATTTCTTCTATCGGCTTTTTTGCCACAGCACAAAAAACTTCTGAGGGCTGGCTGAAATATTTTCCTCTGTAAACAGCAGTAATGGCGTAACATCTTTTTTCACCTTCAGAAACCACTTTACTGTCAAGGAAGTAAGTGTTTTTTGTTTTTATTTTCTCTTTTCCAAAGTTGACTGAGACTATGTAGTAAATCTCTTCTAAATTTGCCAGTTTCCTTCCATCTGAAAACTTTTTGACCGGTTGCCACTTTACTAAGAAGTTCCTATACGCCTGGTCAATACCTGAGATTTCCGGTGTTTCTGGAGTAAACTGAAGGGGTGGTAAAGGATCCCCTCTGTTTCCGCACATCGTAAAGGAAAAAACAAAAGGTAGAAAACATAACAGTAATAACTTCTTCAAACCCACCTCCAGTTGAAATTTTAGCATAGGCTAAAACAACTGTTATAATTTCTAAAACTTCTCTCTGGAGGTTAAAATTGGCATCCATAGATGTAAACCAGATAACAAAGGGAATGAAGCTTGAGATTGAAGGATATCCTTACGAAATAATTGACTACGAACACGTTAAACCTGGGAAAGGACAGGCTTTTGCCAGGATAAAGCTTAAAAACCTGAAGACTGGAAACGTCGTTGAGAAAACCTACAAAGTAGGTGAGAAATTAGAGTTAGCTGATTTTGAAGAAAGAGAAATGGAATACATCTACAACGACGGAGAGTTCTACTACTTTATGGACACAAAAACCTATGAACAGGTTGGAGTTTCTGCATCTGCTTTAGGAGATAAAGCAAAGTTTCTCAAAGAAAATACAACTGTAATGGTTCAGTTTTATAAGGGGGAAGCTATTTCCGTTAAGCTTCCAAAGAGCATTGTCCTTCAAATTACAGATACAGAACCAGGATTTAAGGGTGATACCGTTTCAAACGTTACAAAGCCAGCCACTCTTGAGACAGGAGCTGTTGTACAGGTACCTATGTTTATAAATCCAGGTGATTACGTAAGGGTAAATCCAGAGACTGGAGAGTACATAGAAAGGGTTAACATTAAGTAGTGTGAAAGGAGGAAATTTTGTTAGACAAGGTTAAGGAACTCCTCAAATCCCTTGAAAACACTTCAATTGAGGAAATAGAGATAGAAACTGAGGGGATAAAGCTAAGGGCAAAGTTTGCCAGAGAAAAAGTAAAAGAGATTCCTGTTCAGGAAACAGTCGTTCGAGAAGTTGAAGCAGAAAAGGAAGAGGTTGTTGAACCTGCAAAGGACTATTACGTTGTAGAATCTCCTATGGTTGGAACTTTCTATAGGGCTCCTGCTCCTGGAGCAGAACCTTTTGTGAAAGAAGGTGACTATGTAGAAAAGGGGCAAACCCTGTGTATCATTGAAGCACTGAAGGTTATGAACGAAATAGAATCGGAAGTTTCCGGCATAGTAAGAAAAATTCTGGTAGAGAACGGTCAGCCTGTAGAGTACGGTCAGCCTCTCTTCTATATAGAAAAAGCGTAAGGTGGTCTCTTATGTTTAAAAAAATCCTCATAGCAAACAGAGGCGAGATTGCTGTCAGAATAATACGCACATGTAGGGAACTTGGAATAAAAACGGTTGCCGTTTTCTCTACTGCCGATAGGGATTCACTCCACGTTTTCCTCGCAGATGAAGCGGTTTGCATAGGTGGTCCCCTTCCACAGGAGAGTTACTTAAACATTCCGGCTATTATTTCTGCAGCTGAAATAACCGGCGCTGATGCGATTCATCCCGGTTATGGGTTCCTATCTGAAAATCCAGGTTTTGCTGAGATCTGCACAGCCTGTGGAATGAAGTTCATAGGTCCTTCTCCAGAAACTATGGTTCTGATGGGAGATAAGGCAAAGGCAAGGGAAATCGCAATAAAGGCTGGTGTACCTGTCGTTCGAGGTAGTGGGATAGTAAAAAGTGTTCAGGAAGCTTTGAAGGTCTGTGAAGAGATTGGTTATCCGGTTCTTGTTAAAGCGGCTCACGGTGGTGGCGGCAGGGGTATGAGGCTTATTACTTCTCCGGAAGAGGCAGAGACTCTTATTGTTACGGCAATGGCTGAGGCTGAAGCTGCTTTTGGAAGTGGAGAAGTTTACATTGAAAA
>OFBU01000081.1_pt1 | contig 13342 bp, 9 predicted proteins | sample 1520681 | NCBI WGS metagenome assembly OFBU01 (sample SAMEA3696450, study PRJEB22514) | metagenome | biome: water; feature: marine; material: hydrothermal vent | place: Pacific Ocean | collected 2014-08-16 | depth 1514 m
GGCAATGCATGCAGGTATGATTGATGATTTAGCGAGAGAAGTGGGAGATATTGCCCAAATTGTTGGTCTTAATATGCCAAAGGGGGATGAAGATGCCCCACTCATAGATTTGGGTTTTGGAACAATTGATAAAAACAAGCCAGTAATTTTGTGTATAGGACATAATGTCGTTCCTGGTAGGTATATTATGGACTATTTGGAAGAAAATGATTTGGATGATAAAACAGAGGTCTGTGGAATTTGTTGTACTGCAATAGATTTAACAAGATACAATGAAGGAGCAAAGATTGTCGGCCCTTTATCAAGGCAGTTGATGTTTGTTAGAAGTGGGGTTGCTGATGTGGTTGTTGTTGATGAGCAGTGTATTAGGACAGATATTTTAGAGGAGACATTAAAAACTGGGGCTGTTTTGATAGCAACAAACGAAAAGATGTGCTTAGGTTTAGAGGATATTTCTCATTTAAGTGAAGATGAAATGATAAGTTATATCTTAAAGAATAGGGCAGCTTTAATTTTAGATGAGGAAAAAGTAGGAAAGGTTGCCGTTGAAGTTGCTAAGATAGTTGCTAAAGAGAGAAAGGACAGAAAGACTCTACCAGATTTAAATGAAGTCGTTGAATTGGCAAAGCAATGCACTGAATGTGGATGGTGTAACAGAAACTGTCCAAATGCATTTAAGGTTAAAGAGGCCATGATTTTAGCAAAGCAAGGCAATTTTGAAGGCTTTATTGATTTGTATAAGAGATGTTACGGCTGTGGAAGATGTGAAGCAATCTGTCCAAGAAATCTACCAATAGTTAGCATGACAACAAAGGTTGGAGAAGCTTACTATAAAGATTTAAAGTTCAAGATGAGGGCCGGTAGAGGACCTATAAAAGATGTTGAAATCAGAAGTGTTGGTGCTCCAATTGTATTTGGAGATATTCCAGGAGTTGTTGCATTAGTTGGCTGTTCAAACCATCCAAACGGTGAAGAAGAAGTAGCGATGATTGCAAAAGAATTCTTGGAGAGAAAATACATAGTCGTAGCAACTGGTTGTGCAGCGATGGCAATTGGAATGTGGAAGGACAAAGATGGAAAGACACTATATGAGAAATATCCAGGTGAGTTTAGAGCTGGAGGGCTTGTAAATTGTGGTTCTTGCCTATCAAATTGCCACATAACTGGAGCAGCTATAAAGATAGCTAACATATTTGCCAAAGTCCCATTGAGAGGAAACTATGCTGAAGTAGCAGATTACATACTAAACAAGGTCGGAGCAGTAGGGGTTGCATGGGGTGCTATGAGTCAAAAAGCTGCTGCAATAGCTACTGGAGTCAATAGATGGGGGATTCCAGTAATTGTAGGACCTCACGGAGCTAAGTATAGAAGGCTATACTTAGGTAATGGAGAGAAATTCAAAGTTAAAGATAAAAAAACTGGAGAAATTTTGGAGATAGAGCCAGTTCCAGAACATTTAATTGTAACTGCTGAAAACGTCAAAGAATGCATCTGCATGATTCCAAAGCTATGTATGAGACCAAATGACACTCCAAAAGGTAGAGCTAACAAGATTTACCACTATGTTGATGTCTATGAAAAATACTTTGGAAGAATGCCTCCAGATTTAGAGAAATTTGTTAGAACTGAAAAAGACATTCCATTTATGATGAAAGATAAGATAATGGCTTACTTGGAAGAGAAAGGATGGAAGCCATTGGAGAAATATCCGCAAGATCCAACCATTCTTTATTAATTTCATTACTTTAACTTAATTTTTTGAATGTTGGTGATAGCAATGGATGAGAGATTTATAGCCTATATCCCAACAGCTGGGAGTAATGTAGCTCATGCTGAAGTAACTTCCCCAACAATTGTTAAGATGATGATTAAAAGAGCTAAAAAACCAATCTTGATATTGGGAGAATACTTAGAAGATGATGAGAGAGAGTTAATCAACAAATTAATTGATAAATTTAACTTAGAAGTGATAAAAACACCAGAAGAAATGAATCTAATGGCTATAATGAAATTTTTGGCAAGTAGTGATTATGATTTAGCTCTATTCACAGGAATAACCTACTATTACTTAGCTCAAGCAGCAACTCATCTAAAACAGTTTTCAAATGTGGTAACAATCTCAATAGACAAATATTATCAGCCAAATACGCTCTACTCATTTCCAAATCTCAGCAAGGAAGAGTATTTAGATTATTTGAGGAAGTTACTGGAGGGGTAATATGAATCCAAAAATTATTGTCTTAAATCCTGAAAAATGCACAAAATGCTATGATTGCATAAACATCTGCAAAGAGATTCATGGAGAGAGTAGGGTAAGGAAGATTGATGGCATTCCAATATTTTGCATGCAGTGTGAAAATGCCCCTTGTAAAGAAATCTGCCCAGTTGATGCAATTTATCTAAAAGAAGGCATTCCAATTGTAGATAAAGAAAGATGCATTGCCTGTGGAATGTGTGCAATTGCCTGCCCTATTGGAGCAATATTTATAAAAAACAAAGTTGCTCACAAATGCACACTCTGTTTGGATGTTGATAGAATAACTCCAGCTTGTGTAGAGGCATGTAAGGATAAAGCTCTCTTATTAGTATCAGAAGAAACACTTGACATGATGAAAGAGGAGAAAAGAAAGAAAATACTAAAGATTTTGAGAGAAGAAGCTAAAGAAAAGCTGTAAAAACACTCTAAGGTGAGAGAATATGTTTGATGATATTCCTGTTTCTGTTGGGCCGATGAATGAGGGGGAAAGAGTTAGAGGCCCTGATATGTATGTCGAATTAGCAGGGCCTAAGAGTTATGGGTTTGAGTTAGTGAGAGTTGTAGATAAGGCAGATGACAAAGTTGAAATTATTGGAAAGGATATCGATGAGATGGAGGAAGGTAGCAGAAATCCATTCGCTATAATTGTAGAGGTTAGTGGTAAAAACTTAGAAGAAGATTTAGAAGGAGTCTTAGAAAGAAGAATTCACGAATTCTTTAACTACATAGAAGGGGTTATGCACCTAAACCAAAGAGATCAGGTATGGATAAGGATAAATAAAGATTCGTTTGGTAAGGGATTGAGATTGGAACATGTTGGAAAGGTGGTTCAAAGATTGTTTAAGGCAGAGTTTCCATTTATTGAAAAGTGTGATGTGACTATCATAACAAATCCAGAAAAAGTTAAAGAAGAATTAGAAAAAGCAAGAGAAATTTATAACAAAAGGGACGAAAGGACAAAAGCATTGCATGAAGAAGATGTTGATGTCTTCTATGGCTGTGTGATGTGTCAAAGCTTTGCTCCAACACACGTTTGTGTTATAACACCAGATAGACCAGCATTATGTGGAGGAATCAATTACTTAGATGCAAGGGCTGCTGCTAAGATAGACCCTAACGGGCCTATATTTGAAATACCAAAAGGAGAGTGTTTGGATGAAAAATTGGGTATATATAGTGGAGTAAATGAAGTCGTTAGAGAGAGGTCGCAAGGAACCGTTGAGGAAGTAACTTTACATAGTGCTTTAACAAATCCGTGCACATCTTGTGGATGTTTTGAGGCTATAGTCTTCTATATCCCAGAAGTTGATGGTTTTGGTATAGCTCATAGAGGGTTTAAGGGAGAGACTCCAATGGGAATTCCATTCTCCACCTTAGCTGGGCAGTGTAGTGGTGGAAAACAAGTTCCTGGTTTTGTGGGAATATCTATTGCTTATATGAAGTCTCCTAAATTCTTACAAGGAGATGGTGGTTGGGAGAGGGTTGTCTGGCTACCAAAAGAATTAAAAGAAAGGGTTAAAGATGCGATACCCCCAGAATTGTATGATAAAATAGCTACAGAAGAAGACGTCAAAACAACCGATGAATTAATCAAGTTCTTAAAAGAGAAGGAGCATCCATGTGCTGAAAGAATAGGAGCAGAGATTGTAGAAGAGGCTACTGAGGAGGAAGAGGTAGAAGAAGAGAGGGAAGACGTCGAAGGAATTGAAGTGCCAACAATGACTTTACCAGGAACATTTGCTGGGTTACCTCCAGGAATAAAAATAGTCTTATACAATGCTGTGATTAAAGCAGAAAAAATAGTTATAATGAAAGAAGAGCCTGAAAAGAAGAAAAAGAAGAAATAATTTCTATCATTTTTACATTTTTATTTTTTCAGTTTTATTTATATATTCAAATTAACAAATATAAAATAATAAAATAAATTTATATTACATACAACTTAAGTCCCATATTCTTAGGCCGTACATAGGCTTCCACATCCTGTTGGTGTCTGGATACTCTGCCGAGCCCTCGGGCGATTAGTACCGGCGGGCTGAACGCCTCGGGCGTGGAGCCCTCGGCGCTTACACCCCCGGCCTATCAACCCCGTCTTCTACGGGAGCCCTCGCCCCCGAAGGGGATGGCCGCCTATTTTCGGGGAGGGTTTCGGGCTTAGATGCCTTCAGCCCTTATCCCTTAGCGCGTAGCTGCCCGGCGGTGCCCTGTCGGACAACCGGTAGACCAGAGGCGCCGGCGGCTCGTTCCTCTCGTACTAGAGCCACCTTCCCCTCAGGCGGCCAACACCCCCAGCAGATAGCAACCAACCTGTCTCACGACGGTTTAAACCCAGCTCACGATCCCCTTTAATGGGCGAACAGCCCCACCCTTGGGCCCTGCTGCAGGCCCAGGATGGGAAGAACCGACATCGATGTAGCAAGCCGCGGGGTCGATATGGGCTCTTGCCCGCGACAACTCTGTTATCCCCGGGGTAGCTTTTCTGTTATCCCTGGCCCCCATCGGTGAGGCACAGGGGTTCGCTAGGCCCGGCTTTCGCCTCTTGGTCGGCCTCTGTTACCGACCAAGTCAGGCCGGCTTTTGCCCTTGCACTCCACGGCGGAGTTCTGACCCGCCTGAGCCGACCTTTGGGCCCCCCTGATGCCTTTTCAGGGGGGTGCCGCCCCAGCCAAACTGCCCACCTGCCGGTGTCCCCCTTTTCGGGGTTAGGGACATGGCCATGGGTGGGTGGTGTCCCATGGGCGCCTCCACCGCCCCCGGAGAGGCGGCTTCGACGGCTCCCACCTACGCTGTGCACCCACGGCCATGCCCCAACGACAGGCTGCAGTAAAGCTCCACGGGGTCTTCGCTTCCCACTGGGGGTCTCCGGCCTTTGCACCGGAATGGTAGGTTCACCGGGTTCCGGCCCGGGACAGTGGGGGTCTCGTTACGCCATTCATGCAGGTCGGAACTTACCCGACAAGGAATTTCGCTACCTTAAGAGGGTTATAGTTACCCCCGCCGTTTACCGGCGCTTCGCCCGGTTGTACCCGGGTTTCACGTACCGGCACTGGGCAGGCGTCGGCCTTGGTACACACCCTTACGGGCTAGCCAAGACCTGTGTTTTTATTAAACAGTCGGGCCCCCCTGGTCACTGCGACCTGCGGTCCCCTCATTTAGAGAAGACCGCAGGCACCCCTTCTCCCGAAGTTACGGGGCCAATTTGCCGACTTCCCTGGGCCGGATTCCCCCGACACGCCTTAGGATACTCGCCTAGGGGCACCTGTGTCGGTTCTGGGTACGGTCACCGGGGATCCTTGCCGGCTCCCTTTTCACGGGCTCCAGGGCTCAGCCGAACCCTCCTAACGGAGGGCCCATCACGCTTTTGCCCGGTTCTCGCCATTACGGCACTCCCCGGGCTTATGCGCTTGGCCACCCCGACGGGGGTGGTCGGCCTACCCCGAAGCGTCAGGAGCTGGCCTTGCGTTGCCGCACGTACCCCGGTGGCGCGGGAATATTAACCCGCTTCCCTTTCCCCCCAAGGGAATTACCCCGGGGGTTAGGACCGGCTAACCCACAGCTGACGACCGTTGCTGTGGAAACCTGGCCCCTTCGGCGGTGGGGATTCTCACCCCACTTTGCTGTTACTACTGCCGGGATTCTCGTTCCCACGGGGTCCACCCGACCTCACGGCCGGGCTTCTGCCCCCGCGGGACGCCCCCCTACCGGATCGCCTTTCGGCGCCCCCGGGTCTCGGCGGCCGGCTTAGCCCCCGTTATCTTCGGGGCCCCTGACCTCGACGGGTGAGCTGTTACGCACTCTTTAAAGGATGGCTGCTTCTAAGCCAACCTCCCCGCTGTCTTAGGCCAGGGACTCCCTTCTCATTTACACTTAGCCGGCACTTAGGGGCCTTAACCCGGGTCCGGGTTGTTCCCCTCTCGGACATACGGCTTACCCGTATGCCCTCACTCGGGGGCTACGGCGATGACGGGTTCGGAGTTGGACAGGGTGCCGAGGGCTTTCGCCCCCTAAACACCCTATCCGTGGCTCTACCCCGCCATCTACCTAACCCCCGGCTAACCTGCGGGTTATTTCGGGGGGAACCAGCTATCTCCGGGCTCGATTGGCTTTTCACCCCTAGACCGGGGTCAGAGGAGCACTTTGCGCGGTAACACCCCTGCGGGCCTCCACCCCCCTGATGGGGGGCTTCACCCTACCCCGGCCTAGATCGCCCGGTTTCGGGTCGTACGGGTGTGACTCCGGGCCCATTAAGACCCCGCCCCTCGCCCGTAATGGGCTGCGGGCATGTCGGTTTCCCTACGCCTCCGGGGTTGAACCCCTTAGGCTCGCCACACCCGTACACTCCCCGGCCCGTTTTTCGAAACGGACGGCACGACCCCGGCATACCACCCCTCGTACTCCTCCCTCGCGGGAGTTTCCTTCGGGGTGGTTACCTTTCGGGCCGTGCCATTCCGTACCCGCCTGGTTTCAGGCTCTTTTCACCCCCCGCAAGGGGTGCTTTTCAGCTTTCCCTCACGGTACTAGTTCGCTATCGGTCTCGGGACGTATTTAGGGTTGGAAGCCTAATGTCTCCCAGCTTCCCGCGCGATATCCAACGCGCGGTACTCAGGGACACCCCGAGACCCACACTGGTTACGCCTACGGGGCTTTCACCCTCTATGGCGCCCCATTCCAGGGGACTTCGGCTTCCCAGTGTGGGTCTGTGTTGGGGGCCCTGCAACCCCACATCCCCTTCGAGTTTCCTCGAAGGGTTCAGTTTGCCCTGTGCCGGTTTCGGTCGCCCCTACTCCCGGCATCCCTGTTGGTTTCTTTTCCTGCGGGTACTCGGATGTTTCTTTTCCCCGCGTTCCCGCTCCCTGCCGGGAGCGCCCCAAATGGGGCAGGAAGTCCCATTCGGGGATCCCGGGATCGACGGCTGCCTGCGCCTCCCCCGGGCTTATCGCAGCTTGCCACGCCCTTCGTCGGCGCCCGAGCCGAGCCATCCACCAGGCGGGCTTGGTGGCTCGGCAGAGTATCCAGATTTCACCGGGATGTGGAAGCCTATGCACGGCCTTCATGTTTGGTCAGGCCCTTCACCTGCAACTCTTTGGAGTTGCAGGTTGCATATATAGTGGACCCGGTGGGATTTGAACCCACGGCCTCCGGCTTGCAAGGCCGGCGCTCTCCCAGCTGAGCTACGGGCCCACTTTGCCTGTGAGGCAAGCCCACGACTGGGTTTTGGTACCCCACAGTAGCCAGCCTTTTTTCTCAGGAGGTGATCCAGCCGCAGGTTCCCCTACGGCTACCTTGTTACGACTTCGCCCCCCTCGCTGAACCCAAGTTCGACCCTGCCCGGTGGACAGGGCCTCACTTGGGCTCAACTCGGGTGGCGTGACGGGCGGTGTGTGCAAGGAGCAGGGACGCATTCACCGCGCCATGGTGAGGCGCGATTACTACGGATTCCGGCTTCACGAGGGCGAGTTACAGCCCTCGATCCGGACTACGACCGGGTTTAGGGGATTCGCTCCCCCTTTCGGGGTCGCGTCCCATTGTCCCGGCCATTGTAGCCCGCGTGTAGCCCAGGGGATTCGGGGCATGCGGACCTGTCGTTGCCCGCACCTTCCTCCGGCTTTGCGCCGGCGGTCCCCCATGAGTGCCCCTCCCCCGGAGGGGAGGGTAGCAACATGGGGCACGGGTCTCGCTCGTTACCTGACTTAACAGGACGCCTCACGGTACGAGCTGACGACGGCCATGCACCACCTCTCGGCGCGTCTGGCAAGGTCGTCAACCTGGCCTTCATCCTGCCGTCGCCCCTGGTAAGATGCCCGGCGTTGAATCCAATTAAACCGCAGGCTCCACCCGTTGTAGTGCTCCCCCGCCAATTCCTTTAAGTTTCAGTCTTGCGACCGTACTCCCCAGGCGGCGGACTTAACGGCTTCCCTTCGGCACCGCGTCGGCCCGAAGCCGACGCGACACCTAGTCCGCAGAGTTTACGGCCAGGACTACCCGGGTATCTAATCCGGTTCGCTCCCCTGGCTTTCGTCCCTCACCGTCGGACCCGTTCCAGGCGGGTGCCTTCGCCATAGGTGGTCCTCCAGGGATCAACACATTTCACCGCTACCCCTGGAGTACCCCCGCCCTCTCCCGGTCCCAAGCCCAGCAGTATCCCTGCCAGTCCTACGGTTAAGCCGTAGGATTTAAACAGGGACTTACTGGGCCGGCTACGGACGCTTTAGGCCCAATAAAAGTGGCCACCACTCGGGCTGCCGGTATTACCGCGGCTGCTGGCACCGGACTTGCCCAGCCCTTATTCCCGGAGCTGTTTACACTCCGGAAAAGCCCACGCGGAGCGTGGGCACTCGGGGTCCCCCCGTCGCGCTTTCGCGCATTGCGGAGGTTTCGCGCCTGCTGCGCCCCGTAGGGCCTGGACCCGTGTCTCAGTGTCCATCTCCGGGCTCCCCCTCTCAGGGCCCGTACGGATCGTAGGCTTGGTGGGCCGTTACCCCACCAACTACCTAATCCGCCGCAGCCCCATCCTCGGGCGCGCCGTGTGGCGCTTTCGGGGAGGGATCATTCCAGACCTCCTCCCCTATGGGGGATTAGCCTCAGTTTCCCGAGGTTATCCCCCACCCGAGGGTAGGTTAGCCACGTGTTACTGAGCCGTGCGCCGGTGGCGTCCCAGAGGGACGCCCCCTTGACTCGCATGGCTTAGTCGGACCCCGATAGCAGTGGCCTCCGGCAGGATCAACCGGAATTAAATGGGAGTACGGTCGCAAGAAAGGATTAACCTTTCTTGCGGGCTGGCTACTGTGGGGTTTAACCCCCCAGTCGTGGGCTTGCCTCAGCCCCAACCCCTCCGGATTGGGGACGCATCCCTCAAGTGCACCCTATACTAGAGTCTTGTTACATGCAACGTTTTTAGGAATAGAACGATGTGAGATATAAAATAAAAATAAAAAAGGGCCGGGACCGGGAATTGAACCCGGGTCAGGGGATCCACAGTCCCCCAGGATGGCCACTACCCCACCCCGGCCGCTCTACCTATGGTGCAGGGGCAGGGATTTGAACCCTGGAACCCCTACGGGACTGGGTCCTAGGCCCAGCGCCTTTGGCCAGGCTTGGCGACCCCTGCACCTTAAATTAATCAGTTGTTAAAAGTGATGCTCCGGCCGGGATTTGAACCCGGGTCGCGGGCTCGAAAGGCCCGCATGATTGGCCGGACTACACCACCGGAGCATTTGATGGCATTTAAATACAAACATATAAAAAAATTTATGTATATGATGGGCCCGAAGGGATTTGAACCCTTGGCCACTCGGTTATGAGCCGAGCGCTCTGACCAGGCTGAGCTACGGGCCCATTTTGAAGATAAAAAAATAAAATTGAATGGCGCCCCCAGCAGGACTCGAACCTGCGACCTACGGATTAACAGTCCGTCGCTCTACCATCTGAGCTATGGGGGCACATCAAAGAAAAAATGTTTGGTGCCGCGGGGGTGATTTGAACACCCGACAACTGGATCTTCAGTCCAGCGTTCTCCCAGGCTGAACTACCGCGGCACCCGATGTTTGCATAAATATGCATTATACTTCAGGTATATATACTTTTCGGTTTATGGATTTAAATACTTATTTTTACAATCTTAAATCTTCCTATAAACGTGGATGTGCCTAATTAATCTTTTGTGGATATAGATTTTATAGAGGGCTTCTAACTCCATATCCAACTCAATCTCCTTCGGATATGCAAAGACAAAGTAGCCGTTATCTTTAACAACATCTGGAAGCATCTCTAAAATTTTCTCAATCTCTCCCTTTTTTGCTGTCGATATTCCATAAGGAGGATCTGTTACAATGGCATCAACTTTTTCTATATTTAGCTCATTTAAAAACTCTTTTACGTATTTAGCATCTAATCTCTTAACTTTTATCACTTTATCTAATAGGTTGTATTCTTCAAGGTTTATTAAAGTCCCAGAAGCCATTCTCCAGTCTATATCACAGCCGATAAGCTTAGCTCCAATTAAACCAGCTTCAATCAAAAATCCTCCAGTCCCACAGAATGGGTCTAAGACTATATCTCCCTCTTTAACCCTCGCCAAATTTACCATAGCCCTTGCAAGCTTTGGAAGCATACAGCCAGGATGGAAGTATTTTCTTAAATGTGGTCTGTTCTTTTGGAAGTATTCCCTATCTCTCATTTCCAATACATTAGAGATAAAGAAACTATCTTCTAAAATAACAACTCTAACTAAAATCTCTGGTTTTGTTAAATTTACCTTTGCATTGGTTTTTAGTTTTATAATTCCACCGATTTCTCTCTCAATCTTTAATGAATCTATGGATTTAGTAAATTTATCTTTGTGAAGTTTTAGAACTCTAACGGCATAGGATTTACTTTCATCAATATCTGGATAGTTTTTATCCTCTAAGAACTCTTTAAATGAGTTTATAAAGTCATCGACAATTTTATTTACTAAATTAGCACTTTTTTCTTCTAAATCATATCTAAACACTACTCTGTGTCCTTCATCTATGTATCCGCTTCTTCTAACAATCTCTTTAGCTGGATTATCTTCAGTTATGACATATCTTTTTAATCTCTCAATTTTTCCATTATAGTTGAATATATCCAACAAAGCTTTTAATTCTCCAAAAGGAAGTTCTTCATGTTCTCCATTCAAAACATATCCAATCATAATCATCCCTCTTTATATTTAATTAGTGCTTTTACAGTTAAAACTCCAAATAAAAATGCAAAAATTCCAGCTGTAAATTCTCCCGCCACTAAACCCCCATATATTCCAAACATCCCCAAACCTAAGATTACTGCAAACACATAAGCATAGGATATATGACATACTAAAGTCCTAAATATGGAAATTATTAGAGATTTTTCTCCTTTTCCAATTCCTTGAAACATTGCTGAAGTTGCTCAGATAAGAGGGCTGAATAATAGATATAGCGGAATTATTCTTAAAGCTTTAACAAGCTCTTCATGAATACCCATAGAAACTTCAGTGTAAGTAAATAGGTAAGCTAACATTGGAGCTAAAAACATTATTAAAGCAACTATGATAATTTCCATTAAAACTCCAACTTTTATTGTGTAAAAATAAGCTGTTTTTAACTTTTCAAAGCTTCTTGCTCCATAGGTAGCTCCTATAACTGAAGTAGCTCCACTAGCCAGACCCAACATTGGGATAAATCCAAATTCTGTTATCCTCAAAGCTCCAGTATAAACAGCTAAACCCTTACTCCCACCAACTATCATAATTATTGATGTCATTATAAAAAATGATACTGCAACAGTCATCTCTATTAATGCTGAAGGAATCCCAACCCTAATTAAATCGGCTATAATATTTAAATTTGGCTTAAATTTTGATAATTTAACAGTAACGTAGCATGACTTTTTTATAAATAAATTGTAAGATAGGATTAAGAGGGAGATAATTACAGCTATCAATGTTGCATAACTTGCCCCACTTATTCCTAAATTTAGCATATAGATGAATATTGGGTCTAAGATGATGTTTGTTAAAGTTCCTATAACGCTTGCTATCATCACTATCTTTGTGTTCCCCTCCCCCCTAAATATCCCATACAATGCATCACAGATTGTAAATATAAGAGTCCCTAAAACTAATATGCCGGAGTATTGTATAGCCAATGACTTACAAGTTCCATAAGTGCCCATTAAGCTAAACAACATATCAAGATTTGGATATACAGCTATAATATACAAAATCCCAGCAATTAGAGCTAAGATAACTGCATGATTAGCAACTTCATCAGCTTCTGTTTTATTTTTTGCTCCTACCCTCCTCGCTATTCCAGAGCTAATCCCAATACTTAAACCCCAGCTAACTGCATATATGCTTATTAATATTGGAAAACTTGCTCCAACAGCAGCTAATGCCTCTGCTCCCAATCCAGAAACCCAGATGCTATCGACTAGGCTATATATTGATTCAACAAATGTGGCAACAATTATTGGCTTTGATACTTCAATAACTGCCTTTTTTGGATTGTCTAAGAGCAGTTCAACATTTTTCATTCTTTATCACCACATAACAGTAAAAAATAAATACCACTTATACAAGTTAATTCTTTTTACCATACACAAAACTGGGATGATGATGCCAAGGCTTTTCATATATCATGCAAATCAATGCAATCCAAAAAAATGCACATCCATAAAAATGGCTAAGATGAACAAAGCTATACTGCTAAAAAACCCATATAAGATTCCAAAAAACTCTTTGATACTAAATCCTTTCGCTGAAAAAGCTTTATCTCCAGAAGATAGTGGTATAGTGGAAAAGTTTGGCATCACTGCCTTAGATTGCTCATGGAAAGAGGCAGAGTTAATGATTAAAAAATTCAGATTTAAGAATCAGAGGGCTTTGCCATTTTTAATTGCATGCAACCCTATAAATTATGGAAAGCCATGCATGCTTTCCACATTAGAAGCTTTTATAGCAGCATTATATATAACTAACTTCAAGGATGAAGCTTGGGATTTAACCTCTTGCTTTAAATGGGCAGAAACATTTATAAAGGTTAATTATGAATTATTAGAGAGATACTCTAATGCCAAAGATTCAGCAGAGGTTGTGGAAATTCAGCAAGAGTTTATCAGTTAAGTGAAAAAACACTTAATAGGTGAGATAATGCCATTTGAAGAGGCTGTAAAAAGATTATTCATGAAAAAGATTTGCATGAGATGTAATGCAAGAAACCCATGGAGAGCTACAAAGTGTAGAAAGTGCGGTTATAAGGGATTAAGACCAAAGGCAAAAGAGCCAAGAGGATAAATAAGCTCTTTTTTTATTTTTATCCAAGCATTTTTGCTATGCTGAATGTTATTGTCCCTTCTATTGTTGCAGCAATTATAAACAGTATTGCTGAGATGATAAGGATTTTTACCGAATCTTTTAGGTATCTTCTAAATTCCCTATCTTTTTTGAACCTAATATTTAAGATTAGATTGAAGATTCCAATGTGTAATAAAATCCCTCCAACTGACGATAGGATTAAAGCCGGAATCTCGAATATACCATGTGGAATCACTAAGAGAACAAAGCTATAAATTCCATTCTCATAC
>OFBU01000084.1_pt1 | contig 13120 bp, 12 predicted proteins | sample 1520681 | NCBI WGS metagenome assembly OFBU01 (sample SAMEA3696450, study PRJEB22514) | metagenome | biome: water; feature: marine; material: hydrothermal vent | place: Pacific Ocean | collected 2014-08-16 | depth 1514 m
TTCCTTACAGGAGCTACCAAAAGTTGCCATTATTGGAGAAATGTTAGAGCTGGGAAAAGAGTCAAAAGAGGAACACGAAAAAGTAGGAGAATTACTGAAGCTTGCAGGAGTGGAAACTCTCATAGCTTACGGCAAAGAGACCGAATATACCTTTAAAGTGTTTGAAGGCATTAAATTCCACTTTACAAGTAGAAAAGAATTTATTAAATTTATTAACAAATTCTTATTCTCTGGAAAGGCTGTTCTGGTAAAGGGTTCCAGAGGAAATCGACTTGAAGAGGTTACAAAAATAATAAGACAGAGGTATAAAAATTGAAAGTAGCCGTTGTTTATGGAGGACCCTCTCCTGAGGCTGATATTTCAAGGAAAAGTGCTAGAAGTGTAATTTCTGCATTGAAGAAAAAGGGACATCAAGTTTTTGAAATAGAGCTCGCTGAAACCATTGTTGAAGAACTGAAAAAAATCAATCCCGAGAAGGTTTTCATTGTTCTCCATGGTTCACCGGGAGAGGATGGCACTGTTCAGGGACTTCTTGAGATAACAGGTTTCAAATACACAGGATGCAACACAGAAACCAGCGCAATCTGTATGGATAAGGACGTAACCAAGAGAATTCTCAAAACCTATGGCATACCTGTTCCTGCTGGGGAGACATACTTTAAAGGAGATAGAGTTGAACCTGTTGAATTTCCCTGTGTAGTAAAACCAGCAAGAACAGGCTCTACAGTAGGAATAAGTCTTGCCAGAGATGAGGAATCTTTCAAAAGGGCAGTAGAAGAAGCATTTAAGTATGACTCAAAAATCTTAGTTGAAGAGTACATAGAGGGAAGAGAATTGACAGTTGCTGTTATCAATGGAAAAGCTCTTCCTCCCGTTGAAATCATTACAGAGTCAGGATTTTACGATTTCGACTCAAAGTACACAAAACCGACAACACAATACAAAACTCCTGCAGAACTCACTCTCCGACTTGAAGAAAGAATCAGGAAAATTTCAGAAAAGACCTTCAAGGTTCTTGAGTGCAAAGGAGCTGTCAGAATCGACTTCAGAATAGACAAATGGAACAATCCTTACATTCTTGAGGTTAACACGATACCTGGAATGACAGAAAGAAGCCTCCTGCCAAAGGCTGCCAGAGCTGCGGGGATGGAATTTGAAGACCTCATAGAGGAGATTCTAAAGGGGTGAAAAAGCCAATAATTCTTTTTCTTCTGATTACCGCTATTGTGGGAATTATAGTTTACGGTTTCACGACAGCACCTCAGAAAATTAAGCAGGTAAAATTAGAAATATCTGGAGGTAACGGCATCTGGAAACCCCAGATTAGTCAACAGATCTTTCCTCTTGTTAAGCCCGGAGAGAGTATAGATCCTGAAGAACTTGAATATCTCAAAGAAACAATAAATGCTCTACCCTGGGTAAAAAGCTGTGTAATAGCTCTAAAAAACGGAACATTAATCATTAGAATAGTTGAATCAAATCCCTCAATAGGTATCTTCTTTGCAGGGAAAACATACCTTATTGGAGATGATGGCTTCGTCCTTGACAAGAAATCAGGATTTTACTCCATAGATCCTCTCTACTATTATAAAGGTAAAACTTCACCATTTACTATGGAAAATGGTTTTATTAAACTAAAAAATATCATTGAGATGGAGATTTCCTTCGTAAAGGAGAGACTAAAAAGTTTAAAAATTGGAGAATTAAAACCAGAAATAACCATAACAGATATAGGAATAAATCTGATTTTTCCAGAAACTAAAACAATTGTCTATCTGGATAATAGCGGAAATTCCTGGAACAACTTCATAAAATTTGATAAACTTGTAAATGGGTTGGTTTCCGGTATCTACGATTTCCGTTTCTCCAACTTGTTAATAAGAGGGAGGAGTCAATGCTCGAACAAAAAATCCTGACCATAGATCTTGGAACTCTATCAATAAGAACTGCTCTTTCTGTCGTCGATTCTGATGGGAAAAGGAACATAACCATAACAACAGCTCCATCCAGAGGAATAAAAAGTGGAAACATTGTGAATTTCCAGTCGGCAAGGGATTCCTTAAAGTCTGCACTCAATAAGCTGAAAATGGAAACTTCAACAACAATTCCTTCTGAAGCATACGTGTTGATAACCGGAGCCCACACATTGAGCTATGTTGTTGAATCAAAAATAACATTCCCTGGAATCCAAACAATATCCTATAGTGATGTCAACGAGGTCAAAAATAAAGCAAAAAAGGAATTGATGAAGAAACTGGGGCAGACGGTTAAAAACCACTACGAGGTAATTCACATTATTCCCCAGGAATTCATTATTGAAAACCTTACAGGAATCCAGAACCCTATAGGACACAACGGTAGAGAACTCACAATGAAGGCTTTTGTTGTTCTCGCTACAAAGTCTTCTATGAAAACGATAGAGTCCCTGCTACGAGAAGTAAACCTGAGACTTAAAGGGTTAGTACTTCAGTCTCTGGCAGCCTTTCATGGAATAAAAGACGAAAAAACTTACTTCAACAATAATCTCATGGTCTATATGGGAGCCGGAAATACTGAGTATTTCTACTTCAGAGAGGACAAACCTGTCCTCAGCAAACATATACCTTTTGGAGGCGAAGACATTATAGATTTCATTGTTCAGCAGTTAAAAGTGAGCAGGAAAGAGGCAGAGAGACTTTTCAAGGAACACGGAAGTGCTTATGCATTTAACGTCAATCCAGAAGAAGTTATTACGATAAACTATGGAGTAAACCATAAGAGAGTTCCTAAGGTTCTTATCCCCATATTCATCCACATGCAACTTAAAAAGCTTTTCAAAGACATAAAAGAGGAACTACACTCAAGAGATCCTTCTTTCGTTAGTGAGCTGAACAGAGTTTATCTAACAGGAGGTCTCTCAAAACTCCCTGACGTAGATCTCCTGACATCAAAAATACTTAAAGCTCCTGCTGTTGTTATGAACTCAAAGGATGAAAAGCTAAAAGCCCCCTCTTTTGCACCAATCGTTGGAGTGACAAACTACGTTCTGTCTTTAAAGAACAAAAAAAGACTATCAGATATAAAAGAAGATCTTACAAAGGATTACTCAAAAGGAGGTCTTTTCTCTGGTATATGGAGATTTATAACCGATTTGATCTAGAACCGGAGGAAACATGTTCGACATAGCAGATGAAGCCTTTCAGGGACCCGTAATAAAGGTTATCGGCGTAGGCGGTGGCGGCGGTAATGCCGTCGCAAGAATGCTCGAAAAAGGTATCGAAGGCGTAGAATTTGTTGCAGTCAACACCGACGCTCAGGTTCTTTCCAAGCTCTCTATCCCCATAAAAGTCCAGATCGGCGAAAAGCTCACAAAAGGTCTTGGGGCTGGCGGTAAACCTGAAATCGGTGAGCAGGCTGCACTTGAGGATGAACCCAAAATCAGAGAAGTCTTAGAAGGTTCCGATATGGTCTTTATCACTGCCGGTATGGGAGGCGGTACAGGTACCGGAGCTGCTCCTATTGTCGCCAAGATTGCCAAAGATATGGGTATTCTGACTGTCGGGGTCGTTACAAGACCTTTCGATTTTGAGGGTAGAAAGAGGCATGAGTTCGCTGAGGCTGGTATCAGAAGGCTTAAGGAGTTTGTAGATACTCTTATGGTTGTTCCTAATCAGAAGCTCCTTACTGTCGCTCCAAAGGATATGAGTATTCTTAATGCTTTTAAGCTTGCTGATAATGTTCTTTATCAGGCTGTTAAGGGAATAAGTGAGGTTATTACAAGACCCGGTCTTATTAACCTTGACTTTGCTGATGTTAAGTCTGTTATGCATAGTGGTGGTTATGCTCTTATGGGTACAGGAGAGGCGAGTGGAGAGGATAGGGCTCTTACTGCTGCAAGGAAGGCTATCGATAATCCTCTTCTTGAGAATGTTCAGGTTGAGGGAGCAAGCAGGATCTTAGTGAACATTACTGGGGGGAATGATTTGACTCTTGATGAGGCTTATGCTGCTGCAGGGCTTATTAAGGAGAGGGCTAAGAGGGATGATACTAACTTCTTCTTTGGCGTGAGCATTGATGAATCCTTAGAGAATGCTATTCAGGTTACAGTGATTGCCACTGGTTTTGATGAGAAGGGAAGACCTATGAGATTTACAACTGGATTTACCGAAGAGAGAAGCTACACCTCTTCAGTAACTCCCCCATTCAGCGGTCAGGAAGCAGTAGAAGAGTTAGACATTGATATATCCAAACTGCTGGAAAGCTTGAAAGATGAGGATTAACCCTTCCATGTACTGGAAGGGTTTCCTTTTATTCGATTATGTTCTTCAAATTTATCTTTATTACTCCTTTTATTAGCATTTCCTCAATAGCCCTTTCTGTATCACCGGGTTTAACGTCAACACCTCTTGAAGCATCTTCAAGGAAAAATGTGACATATCCTAAATTTAAAGCCCCTAAAACTGTATTTTTAACACAGTAATCTGTTGCAAGACCACCAATGAAAACCCTCTTTATTCCCCTTTCTTTAAGAAGGTCATTGAGGAGTGTTCCCTGAAATCCAGAATATGCTTCAAGTTCTGGTCTATCCCCTTTGTTTATTATGAAAGCATCTGGTGGAAGTTTTAAACCTCTTGCAAACTGAGCTCCTTCACTCCATTGAACACAATGCCTTGGCCAGAGTCCACCATTTTCCTTAAAGGAGATGTGATTTTCTGGATGCCAGTCTCTGGTTGCAAACACTGGTTGACCTTTTGAAGCAAAGAACTCTATGTATTGATTAAGTGGCTCTATTACTTCACCACCCTTAGGAACCGGGAGAGCACCTCCCGGCAGGAAATCATTTTGAACATCAACGACAATAAGAGCGTCGTAAGAAGTTATCTTTACCATGTTATTCCTCAACAACCAGTTCAAAAGCTTTAAGTGCTAACTCTGTAGCTTTTTCAACTGAGAGCTTGGAAGTGTTCAGCTTGAGATGGAAGAGATCGATCCTGGTAATATCTTCATCGCAGAGATCCTTGTAGAACTCCTTCTCCTTATCATCGATCTTCCTGAGTTGCTTTTCTGCTTCATCAAGTGAAACACCTGTTTTTTCAGCATAGACTTTCACTCTGTCTGCAAAAGGAGCTTCCACTTTTATGTGGAGAGAGTTTGGATACTCTCTAAGAATACAGGCTGCCGCGTGTCCAACAATTACAATGTTGTTTGAAACTGCAAAAGCTGTAACTGTTTTTACAAGAGCCTCTCTGAACTGTTCAAAAGTGATTTCCTCTTTTCCTTTCTCCCCAAAAATTGCACTGAAGTCTATAAAACTTCTATCGATCTGGAAAAGATCAAAGAGAGAAAGCTTTGAAGGAACGTACTTGAATTCGTTGAAATCCTCTATTTCCCACTCAGGAACGTTGAGTCGCCTTGCAGTTTCAGTGAGAATCTCACCAAAAACAACTTTGTATCCCAGTTTCTCTCCTATAGCCCTTGCTACATCCAGCCCAAGAGAACCAAGCTCAAAAGTTACGGTAACTACACCCATTTTTCCCTCCAGTAGTCTCTTTTCTAAAGTTTTATTTCCAGACAGAAGTTCATTTCTAATTTTATCAACTAATTCGATAAAAAAATCGGAATTAACATAGGAAGGCAAAGTTTTATCCAACTGTATAAGAAGTTTTTCTATTGCAGGTAGAACTTCTTCACAGCAGATAGTTAGCTCTTCATCTTCGTAAATGATATCAATGGCTTCTTCAGCTCTATTCATTTAAGACTTCCTCTATCTGGATTTCAGGAAGTTCGTTGAGGCTATCAATGCCGAAGTGGTAAAGGAACGCTCTGGTCGTCCTGTAGAGCTTAGGTCTTCCAGGAGAACTTGCTCTTCCTGCAACCTCTATTAATCCCTTTTCAAGAAGAGATTTTAGAGCTCCATCAGGGTTCTGTCCTCTGATCTGCGCTATCTCTCTCTTTGTTATAGGCTGTCTATACGCCACTATTGCAAGAACTTCTAAAAGGTGCTTTGACAGCTTTACCGGTCTATCCTCTACAAACTGTTTTATAGTTTCAGAGAGATCGTAAGCTGTGAAGAACTTGTACCCTCCACCAACTTTCCTGATAATAATTCCCCTGTCCCTGTACTCCTCAATCAGTTGATTAATTGCCTCTTCAACTTCCTCAACTTCTAAACCAAGTTTTTCAGAGAGCTTTTCAGCAGAGACAGGCTCCTGAGAAAGGAAAATAGCCGCTTCAACAATCCTCTTAACTCTATCCATCACTCAAAATCTCTTTAACAATTTTCTCCGCAGAATCTTCTATCCCGAATTTTTTAATGTTTTCTGAGAATTTCCTTACTACGATTATATCAAAGAGGAGCTTTTCAATTAACTCTACGAGCAAGTTGGGAGTAATCTCTTCCTGTCTTCTTAAAAAACATCCCTCCTGTTCTTCAATTTCTTTTGCATTGTAGTACTGATGGTCATCAACAGCATAGGGAAAAGGAACAAAGAGAGCCGGAATGCCGAAAAGTGCAATTTCTGAAACAGCTAAAGCTCCAGACCTTGAAATTACACCATCTGCAACAGCATAGAGCTTCCACACCTCTTCAAAGAAAGGAAAAACTCTCGCGTCAATATTTGCCTTTCTGTAGATGGACTGGAGCTCTGGAGACTTCCCCTCACCTGAAATGTGAACAACCTGGAGTTTATCTCTGTATCTTTTAAGAAGAGGAGCAGTTTTCTCCATGATTTCGTTGAGCCAGAGAGCTCCCTGACTTCCACCAATCACAAGAAGCGTCTTTTTATCAGGATTGAGCTGGAGCTCATTTAAAGCCTTTTGTCTTACCTTTCCCCTTTCCTTTGCTGCCAGAGCGATCTCTTTCCTGACAGGATTCCCTGTGAAAACTGCCTTTTCTCCAAAGAACCTCTCTCCACCCCTGTAACCAACTAAAACCTTTTTTGAAAACCGTGAAAGAAATCTGTTTGTTTTACCCGGGATACTGTTCTGCTCCTGAAGGATGAGAGGAACCCCTGACAACCAGGCTGAAATCCCCAGAGGAAAAGAAACATAACCACCAAAGAGAACAACCTTATCTGGCTTAAAGTCCCTGATTATCTTCAGCGTCTCTCCCGTTGATCTAAGAACTGTAAAAAGGTTTAAAACACTCTTGATACCCTTTCCTCTGACTCCTTTTACGTTTAATAGCACACGATTCTGAGGTAAAAGTTCCTGTTTCCTTCCTTCAATACCGTTTACCGTTCCCACATAAAGAATCTTAGCCCCGAGCTCTAAAAGCCTGTCTGCAACAGCTAAGCACGGGAAAAGATGACCTCCTGTACCTCCTCCGCCCAGCAAGATTTTCAAGCGTATCTCCCCCTCTCCATTATTCTCAGGTTGATTTTTTCCTCTTTTGGTAAGAGCTTTGCAATATTCATGAGGAATCCAACGGCAATAAACATCGATATGAGAGATGTCCCACCGAGGCTCATAAATGGTAGTGTTATTCCTGTAGTTGGAACGAGCCCGAGGTTGACACCCATGTGAACCATGCCTTGAAGGAAAATGTAGAGTGTAAGTCCTAAAGCCATAAACTTTCCAAGTTTTTCATCGGTTCTATCAGCTATAGAAAGACCCAGGTAGAGAATTACAAGGAATGCAAGGAGAACTAATCCAGCACCTATTGCCCCTGCTTCTTCGGCAATGTGAGCGTACATAAAATCGCTGAAAGAGAACGTAAGAAAGAGAAGTTTTGACTGTTCTCCCTGTCCTATTCCCATTCCCGTTAATCCACCTTTTGCAAAAGCAACAAATGCCTGAACAAGCTGATAGCTGTTGTACTTTCCAGGAGCATGGAAATACCCGGCTGGATCAAGAAGCATCTTTACCCTTGCTATCCTGTAGGGTGCTGTAATAACAGCAACCACAAACATCACTGCACCCAAGATTGAAGGATAGAGAACGTACTTGATATTAAGTCCTGTAATGAAAAGAATCGCAAAAATGACGATGGAGAGGATCATCGCAGAGCCAAGGTCTTTCTCAAGAAGAATAAGGAAAACCGGGAAAAAGGAGAGAACAACAAAGCCAGCAAATATCCTTGGATAGGACTGGATTTCGTACCACTTGTACTTTACATAACCGGAAACAAAAAGAATTACCAATACCTTTGCAATTTCAGCAGGCTGGACAGAAAAGCCCCCGATGAATATCCAGCTTTTGGAGTTGTTTACCTCCTTTCCAAAGATGAGAACTATAATGAGAAGAAAGATTGCTACTCCATAGAGACTCCAGAGATGCTTCTTATTAGCCAGCTTCCTGTAATCCAAGTATTTGTAAATCAAAACGGAAATTACCACTCCAATGAAAAAGGCAATTCCCTGTTTAAGTGCGAAAAGATGGGGAGCAACACCGTGTTTTATACAGTAGAAGTAACTGCCAGTATAGACAAAAATTATTCCAGCAACGGAAAGAACTATAGAGATGATAAATATCAGAAAAGCAAACTTTCTTCTATTACTCTGCAAGTTTTTCCTCCAGCAGTTTCACAGCTTCTTTAAATTTCTCTCCTCTATCTTCAAAGTTTTTAAACATGTCAAAGCTGGCACATCCTGGAGAAAGTAAAACCGTATCTTCTACAGATGCAAACTCGTAAGCAGTTTTAACTGCTTGAAAAATATTATCCTCTACCTCTACATCAACTATATCAGAGAAAGTCTCTCTGAACTGTTCTGCTGTCTCTCCAATTGCAACTATCCTTTTCACTCTTTCCCTGACAAGCTCCCGTAGAGGAGAAAAATCCAGTCCTTTATCACTTCCACCGGCTATAAGGATAACATCCTCGTAGCTTTCAAGGGCTTTCTTCAGAGAGTCAACGTTTGTGGATTTCGAATCGTTTATAAATCTGACACCGTTAATCTCAGCTACGAGCTCGGTTCTGTGAGGAAGTCCACGAAAAGTTCCGAATCCATTTAGAATTTCTTCATCTGGAACATCTAACTTCTTGAGAACCAGAAGGGCTGCCATGTAGTTCTCCACATTATGAACCCCTTTAAGAGGCAGTAAATCTACATCTATTTCAAGATTTTCACATAAAATTTTTCCGTCTTTAAAGAAAGCATCTGCTTTCCCCTTTCTGCTGAAGAAGTAAGAGTTTTTTCCATTTAAACCTTTTAAAGCTGGATCATCAAGGTTCAAAACAAGGATTTCTGAATGGTCTAAGAGCTTAAGCTTTGCCTCTACATACTCATCAAAACTTTTATACCTGTTCATGTGGTCTGGAGTGATATTGAGGATAACTGAAATATAAGAATGGAAATCTTTCAGATCCTCAATCTGAAAACTTGAAAGTTCCAGAACTGTTATAGAATCATCTGTTGTCTTTTCAACAAAGGAGGAGAAAGGTATTCCAAAGTTTCCACCTACGAACGTTTTATAGCCGGCTTCTTTAAGAACGTGGTAGATCAGAGCTGTTGTTGTGCTCTTTCCGTTTGTACCGGTTATGGAGACAATCTTCCCCTTAGAGTAGCGGTAGGCAAGTTCAATTTCTCCAATTACACCAATACCCCTTTCTCTGTAGGAGACAACAATCGGATGGTACGGCGGAATTCCGGGAGATTTGACCACGAGATCAGGAAACTCAGGAAGCTCAACCGGTTCTTTATCGTCATAAAAAGTTATATTGAATCCTTTCTTCTCAAGGAGCTCCGCAGCAGCTTTCCCACTCTTTCCTTTTCCAAGAACAACAGCGTTCATTTAGTCTCCTCTTAGAATCTTCTTCAGTTCCTCTTCAAACTTTTTAGTGTGGTAAATTCCATGTTTAATATGCAGGAGCTCGTGAGCTATAACTCTTCTTAGCTCCATTTCATCCATTTCGGATAGGAGATTTTTATTTATTCTTATCTCCATCTTTGTCAATGAAACACTGGCAACCTTCCTCTTCATTGGTTTTAACCGAAAGGTTACTCTATCAGCTATCCCTATTTTCGTTTGCAGCTCATCAATAGTTTTTCTGATTAACTTCCTCAACTCCGTTCCACCATAGGCTTTATCACTTCTTCAACAAGCTGACCTGCTACCTTTTCCCTCTGCGAGACATCCTTGAAAGCTTTCCTCAGATCTACGAGAAGAGCAAATCTGATCTCGTCCCAATCTGAGGGTAGCAGTTTCCATCTTCTCTTACGTTCCAGGTTGTTCAAAACTTTTATAGTTTCACCAAAGCTAACCTCATAATCTTTGAGGAAATATTTTAAGTTATAAGCTATTTTTCCAGCTGTGGATAACTCTGACGTTTCCTTTTTATACCTATTGACCTCTTTTCTGTACCTGTTTAACTCTTCTAAGAATTCTTCTACCTGTATCTGTTTGTTTATGAACTTCTCTTTCAGTTCAATAAGCCTTTTGTAGATTTCCCGGTGGATTGGAGATTTTCCTTCCTCTGTTTCTTCAATAAGATGAAAGAGTAAGTCCGCTACGATGACATGGATACTCTTTTTAGTCTTTAGTTTATCAAGCTCTTTCTCGTCAAAAACTACCTCCTTTTTCTCTTCAAAAGGATCAAATGAGAGCTTTGAAAGAATCTCCCTCTTGATTTCATTCCATGGAATTCCCGTTCTTTTCGGACGCTGCTTTTTCCTTACAGAATAAAGGATAATTTTCAACCATTCAACATTCTCAATATATCTTAGCTTTTCAGAATATGAACCTACAGCTTTAAAGAGTTCAATAGCATCCTTAGAAAGTCTTAGAAAGTTTTCGACGTTAGAATTAAGGGATATAGAACTTATAATCCTATTAAACTCCTCTCTTTCCATACTTCCACTGCTTAAGAGCTCAGAAAATTTATCCCAGTTGATTCCTGTTATCTCTTCAAAGAGTCTTTTTGATTCGTCATACTTTAACAGAAAGCTCTCCCAGAGCTCCTCAACATCTTTAAAAAGATTTCTCTCAAGGTCTTTCTTTACTTCCTCATCTTCAAAAAGGTTATACCTGCTAATAGCATCCCTATAGCTTTTAATTAAAACTCCAGTCATATCGACTATAAGTCCAGCTCTTTTTCCAGCAAACGGTCTGTTTGTCCTTGCACAGGTCTGAAGAAGTTTGTGATCATACATTAGCTTATCAAGGTACATAACTTTCAGAATAGGAGCATCGTAACCAGTAAGAAGCATATCCGTAACTATCAGGATCCTCGGCTCTTTCCCTTCCTCTTTGAAAACGTTTTTCAATCTATCGTTTATCTTCTGCCAATCTTTACCGTACCTTTTTTCAAGGCTAATTCTGTAATCCTCTACTACCTTTTCTTTCTCATTGCCAGGAAAATAGGTCATCACAATTTCTGACCACTTTCTTGCCTCTTCTCCAAATCTTTCACTCAAGAATTCATCCAAATACTTCTTGTAAAGAACACAGGCTTTTCTACAGTTTGCAACAACAAAAGCTTTAAATCTAAAGGCTTCTGTATCTTCCTCAATATTTTCCGCTATATAGCGGCAGGCTTCCTTTATTCTGTTCTCGCTACTAAGTATGTCAGCCGGAGTTATCTTTTCCCTTACTTCCGACGGTTTTACCTCTTCTCCATAGATACCAAACTTTGCTATTTCTTTTTTAATTTCCTCTTCACTTAGCTGGAAGTAGATATTCTTCAAAATAACAGGTCTCCAGACCATTGGAACGGTAAATCTATCCTTGAGTGAATCCTCTATGAAAAACTTATCTAAGTAAAACTCTCCTTTTTCTGGATAAGCAAACTCTCTGAAAGTATTTCTCTCCCCTCTATAAACTGGAGTCCCTGTAAAACCAAACCGTAGGGCATTCTTGAAAACAGCATTTCTAACTGCTCCAAGAGTCCCGTATTCTGTCCGGTGAGCTTCATCCCTTAGAATTAAAACCTCTTTCTTCTCTATACTTCCAATTTCTTCAAATAGTTCTTCATAAACCTCTTTTCTGAATTTATGAGCCATAACAAGGTAAATACCGCGGAAAGTCAGGTTAGGATTTTTCTCCTGCTCTTTTATATTCCTCAGAATCTCCTTTAACCTGTTTATACTTTCTACTTTCCTGTAGAGAGAACTACTTTCAGCGCCCTGAACTGCAAGAAATAATTCTTCATCCATCTGTTTTTCAAGATCGTTTCTATCAACCACTATGAAAACGTGAGGATATCTTTCTTTAAATCGCTTAATGAAAATTTCTGCAAGGTAGAAAATCTCATAACTCTTTCCAGAACCCTGCCAGTGCCAGATCAGTCCTTTACTCTTTTCTCCGTTTTCATTTAGATAACTTTCTATTCTCTGTAGAGCTCTCTTTACAGCATTGTACTGAATGTACCTTGGAACAATCTTAAAGAGGTTTCCCTGTCTATCCTTCATAAAATAGATGAAATCTCCAACAATCTCGGTAACTCTAAAAGGCTCTAAGAGATGGAATATATCTTCTATCTTCTCCTGATTTTTCCAGATTTCTATTTTCTTCTTTACTTCTCTCTTTTCAGAATTAGGAAGAGTTGCCATATATCTTTTCTCATCTCCGTAGGCAATGCCAAACTGGACGAAATTAAAAAGCTTAGGACTTCTCTTTTCGTACTCTTTTATGTCTTTAACCGCTTCCAAGCAGGTATCGTAATCTGCAAACTCCCTTTTCGCCTCAATGATTACAATGGGAATACCGTTGATAAATAGAGTGAAGTCCGGTTTTGAACCCATAGGATTTCCCTTAAATAGGGTCTCGTGTCCGTAGTTATACAGGTTATTTGCAGGGTTTTCATGGTCTATTAATTTCAGTCTGAAGGTTTTCTTTCTGGAGCTCTGAACATTAATACCACCTTTCAGATATTCCAGAACTTTCACAGGGTTGTTTTCATTAAGAATAACACTTTTAACTTTCTGAAGAACTTTATTTCTCTCCTCAAGACTGAACTTATCAAGAATTTCTCTGTTTAGTTTTTCAACCTGCTGAAGAAAGAGCTCCTCAATTATGTAGTTCTCTATTAGCTGATGTTCTCTAAAAAACTCCTCAGAAAGCTTTTCCCATCCAATAGACCGGAGTTTTCTTTCTATTTTTTCATGAACCTGTTCTTCAGTTATCATCTCCTACCAGAAACAAGAGTAAATTAAGTTTTTCCCTTTTCAAAAGGCAAAGCAAGGTAAATAAAGAAAAGGCTCAA